>OLRK01000321.1_pt1 | contig 59685 bp, 47 predicted proteins | sample 1672911 | NCBI WGS metagenome assembly OLRK01 (sample SAMEA3136736, study PRJEB25190) | human gut metagenome | biome: human gut; feature: human-associated habitat; material: faeces | place: Austria | collected 2013
AAGTTCAAATCTTCCATGCCTCCAATCAAAAATAGCTTCATGCCATCAAAATTTTTAACTAAAATAATGATAGCATGAAACCATTTTAGCGTAAAGCAACATTCCGAAGGTTTTATATAACTTTCAGACAATGACTTACTTTCTTGATACCTCATAATGAAAAACTATCTAACAAATCCTTACAATTTATATTCTTTATATAATTGCTCACCATATTTAAATTGTAATCAAAAACACATTTAATAATTCCAAGAATGATATTTAAAGTCACAAAGTTTCTTTTGAAATCCTGTAAATTCTTTTTGAGATATTGTTTTTCCGTTTTTAGTACACGATCTGAATTGTATCCGACTAAAATCATATTCCAAATTCTTTCTTTAATTCAGCAATAATATCATATGGAAAACACTCTGCACATCCCTCATCCTCCATCAAAACAGAAATGATTTCCCGGGCCAGCTGAATTCCCTTGGAGCTGTGGATATTATCATTAATTTTTACAGCATTTTTTAAATCTCTTGCCACCCATACCTGATCATATATTTCCAATTGGGCAATAATTTTTCCTGTTTCAACGCAGAAATCAGATTCATTCATATCATCAGGGCTTCCCATGACTCTATATATTTGGCGCAACCTGTGTAAAATCTGATTTGCATTCAGATCCAAAGGCACATAAATTCTGACATTATCATCCGGAAGAATTCCACCATTGGCACGGTTCTCTCCAGTAAGGGCTTTCTGATATTGTTTCCTAGTTTCATAATACGCTGCTGTATCCGCTATTGTAAGGTCATTAATATAAAGAACCTTCTCCGGAATTGGGTGAATATCTAAATCATGATGCATATTGGTTTCCTCACTTCTAAATATAATTTTCACGTGCTCTGACATGGTCACAACAAACATTTTGTGTCCAAAATATGTTGACTAGTGCAATCAAGACCAGTTCTACTTACTCATTGCCACTGCTGTAGGTGGGTCAATTTTCCTCGTTAAAACTGGGTCAGTTTTAAGTATAAATCAACAGCTGCCTGTTCCTAGAATTCTGATGCTTTGCAATTACCTACAAAATGCAGCTGCAATCACCTACATTTTTGTTTTGCAACTTTCTACATTTTTATTTTACAACAAACACCTGTAAAGTTTCTCAAGTCCCACATCATCTGCAACACCCTGACAATACTTTGCATATTTAAGAATATACATAGTATCTTCATAATCCCTTGGAAGCTTCTTGAACAATTCTATTGCCTGTTCATACTCATCATTTTCCATATGCGATACTGCTTTTTGGTACTGCTCCTGTTTCCTGCTCTCTCTTAATTCCTCTTCTCGCACCTTAGCTGTTTTTTCACTCTGGACTGCAAGAAAAGGAAAAGATATGACTACTATTAGTATAGTAGCTATGATTATAATTTTCTCTTTCATAATTCTGAATCTCCATACAGACTTCTACTTTTCGCCTTAATCCATATGATTTTTCTTATAATAACGTATTGTCAGTGACGCACCTTTCCCTTTCGGAGGAGAACTGATAATTTGATCATCATTACACATTAAATTGTACATTGCCTGACAGCATTCAGGCATATGATGATTCTTTCCTGGATATCCGCCGTATTCTCTATGTATAGTTCCAGAATTTAAATCTACGTATTCTCCATAAATTGATTTTAAATGAGACAATATTATTTTTTCAAAATTTTGTGCATAAGTCATCTCATATTCCTCATTATCGTTTTCTTCTACAATAAACTACAATCTTTTACTGATTTTATTTATCCGTTGCTGATTAAGTAATTAAACGCATGGTGATCCAAAATAATTTGAAATCAATCCTTTTTCAATGTAATATTATAATATTCTTTAGTAGATATTTTATAAAACATTTTCTTTTCTAAATCAAAAGACATATCAAATCTTTTCTCAAGTTCTCTAGATAATGGTTTGATAAATTCTTTCATCTCCTCATAGTCTTTAAAATGTCTTTGAGGCAATTCATTTTCTAAAATCTGCAAAATAGTCCCAATAAAGAACTCCCGTCCCAACTCGCTAAAAGAATACTCCTTTTCCTTAGGCAATGAATATAGAAATTGATTTCCTTTAAGTTGCATAACCATATCTTTAAAGTAGTAATCAGAAATATATGAAATATCTCCCATATAACAGTCTAAATCAATTATGCCATTTGTTTTTTCGATTCTATTCATTGCATCCACATTATCTAAATTTAACACAATTCTTATTTCACTTTGATTAAAATATGAAACATCTTTCAAAAATAGTTCATAAGGCTCTCTTGGAGATATAAAGTTTGTATGTATATTGACATATTTAACAGGCATAATAATTATTTCTTCTTTTTTAAAGCCTAATGAGATTAACTTTGTTATTAATCTATCAAAAAATAGTGAAACATTTTTTATTATTAGTAAAACAGGTTTATCCTTTTCTTTTAACTCTACGCATGATGACTCCTCCTCTTGATAAAAATCTTTAAAATATTCCTGTTTTAATGTAAATGTCGGATAAATACCGTGAGGATATCCTTTTTTATTTTCAAATCGCTCCAAATCAAGTCCATATAAACAGAATGTTCTATACTGCTTAACTTTTGATGACGAAAAATATATTCTATCCTTTCTCTCAAGCAATTCACAATTGTCTCTTAACAATAACAATGTTTTAGGCATTTGAACTGATTTCTGAATTGAGGCAAATGTTCCTTCAAAAAGATCACCTCTACCCTTTCCATACTTTTTATAACACTCTATCCATTCCTGAGGCTTTCCAAACCTTATGTTTCCAGTTTGAATAAATTTTTCAGCATATTCTTTTGTTGTACATCTAAATAACATTATGAATTCATGTTCCATATAGAATTTTCCCCTAGCACATATCAGAAAAAGTTCGAACTTCTCTAAATGTTATAATTGTTTTCCGTTTTTTCTTTACATTAAGGCACTTTCCAGATGCATGGTTGTCACAGTATATCAAAAAAGGAATCAATTACTACACCATGTTTTGAAGCGCTTACTATATTACCTGCCATTTTAAAGATATCCACATATCTTTTCTCATAGTCCTCATAAAATTAACTGTTCTGGCACTTTCCAAAGCCCGTATCCTTGTAAATAAGCAGAATCGTATAATGGTTTCATATTATGTTCCAAAATATTTGTAAACTGTTCTCGAGAATTTCCCTCTATGTAGAGTCTTTCTGTAGCCCAAATAGTGTTCAGGTTTTCTCGCCGACACTTTTCAAATCGAGTTCGTACTTCTTTATGAGAAAAAATAACCTCATATAATTTATATTGGCTTTCTGCCATTTTGCCAAAATATTTATCCCAATCAGGAAGTTTATTATTTTTGCTTGAATTTAGTCTCTTTTCCATTGGAACCAAATTCCATAATTCATCATTCACCACATACGACCACGGAACAAAATGATCCAGATCAAAATGATGGATATCCAATTTTCTTCCTGAATAAATATCATATACAGATAAACTCCCAACCAAAGCTGCTGATTTCCACAACTCACGTGCATTTCCCAACTTACGAGCTGTTGCATTTTCCTGTGAAAGCTTATATATTATTCCTGGTACTCCAGGATTTCTATCCTGTAAAAAACGAATTTTCTTCAACTGAATCCAACTCGTAATAATTGAATAATTATCAAAAATCAATTGTTTCCAATATTCATTCACATGAACTTTTTTTTGTAAACCTTTCCCATCAATAATTGTATACAAAAGTGGTGTCTTTTGGTTAAGCATTTCGAAATAAACAATTAAGCGTCGTTGTGAATCCCATATCGGATCACTACCACTTACCTCATCAAGAAAAGAAGATAATAAACGATATGGAACATAAATTATTAAACTGTTCTTATCCGATCGTAATTCTGATTCATTACGTGCAATTGCTTCCATAACATCTTTCTTTGACGTCGGCTGCTTCAATAGCGGATCCTTTTCTATGATCCCTATAGCATGTTCAAGAAAATTTTCAGATTTTCCTCTAATTGTCGGCCCAAGATGTAGATGATAGCATGTAACAGAATGCCATGCTTCCCATATCATTTCGTTAATTATTTGATCAAATGTCAAATCTTCATTAGTAGTTGTAATAAGATTTACAATTGCTTCTAACCAATAAAATTTGTAACATTGTGAAGGATCATTAAGCATTCTAGCAAATTTATTCACATCTAAATTGTTTTTATAAATCAATTCCGAATGAAGTTCTAACTCCATACGATTCACCTCTTTACTGAGCTAACATTTTAGCTACCTCTATCAGTTTTTTAAAATCTGTTTTCAAAAGGTTAATATCTGTATCCGGTCCCCAACTGATGCGAATTGAATTTTCAATTCTTTCCAGTGGCAAGCCCATTGCTGTTAGTACATAGCTTGGTGCATAACTTTTCGATGTACATGCAGATCCATTGGAAATTCCACAGTAGTTCTTACTTGCAAGCATTAGCGCCTCTGAAGCTACTCCTTCAAGACAAATATTTAATGTATTTGAAATACAATATTTCTGATCGCCATTAAACATATACTTTATTCCGGATTTATTTAGTAATGTAATAATGCATTCTCTTGCAAACTGTACCTTCGATAAATTTTCAACATAGGTATTTTCAGCTAATTCACAAGCTTTACCGCATCCAGCAACTAATGCAACTGGAATTGTACCTGGTCGTATTCCATGTTCCTGCTGACCACCATACATTATTGCTTTTACTGGCGGAAGCTTATATTTCCTTTTTCGCAATACTAAGGCGCCTATACCCTGTGGACCTCTAAGTTTATGCGCACTAAAAGAAAGCATATCATAAGATACCTTTCTTAACTCATCCACAAGTTTACCACAACTTTGTGTCGCGTCTATATGAAATAATACTTTTCTTTCACATAACGCCTGACCAATTTTTTCTATAGGTTGGATAATCCCTGTTTCATTATTCACATGCATCAAACTGACGAGAAGAGTATTCTCCTTAACTCTACTCAGAATTCGATTTGGATCAATCTGTCCTGATTTCTCTGGATCAATAATATCAATCTCAAATCCCTTTTCAGACATTGCTTTTACTGTTTCTAAAACAGCTTTATGTTCAATTGAAGAAGTGATAATATGATTTTTACCAGTTTGAGCAGCGTATGCTTCTAATCCCTGAATGGCAATATTATTACTTTCCGTTGCCCCACTAGTAAAAAAAACCTCTCCTGAAGAAATACCCAACAATGAAGCAACTTGTTTTCTAGCATTTTCAACGATTTCTCTTGCCTGATCACCATAATCATGAGTTCTACTATCTGCATTACCAACATGATTTCTATATACATCTATCATTGTTTCTAATACAACTTCATCAATAGGTGCCGAAGCATTGTAGTCTAAATAAATACCCATTTTACTTATTCACCACCAAATTCAATAAATCATCAATATTTTTTATAAAACCAGTACCACAAAGGTGTGCAATGCCTCGTTCCAAATTTAGATAAAAATACTTGATAATTGTATCATTATCAGTTGGAAGTCCCATTTTAAGACACCAAGCTTTGGTTAATGCCTCGTATATTTCATAGTATTCGCCCCCAAATGTATACCAAGACATTTCCAAGTTACTATCAGCAACAATCGGAATATCTGTAGGCATAGTATTCTCAGAAAATGAATATAATAATGCCCATCGGCAAAGAATATTCCAATTCTTAATTCCAGTTTTTGCCTTTAATCTAGAAAGCTGATCTTTAGCTTGTTGAGATACTCGTACTTGTTTAATTATCATTTATCCTGAAAATATCCTTTCAAAATAGTAGTGCTTTTTGTTTCTTCACTATAACTTAATGTAAATTCATCACCAACAAATTCTTTCATCATATCATAGTACGTATGATCTATTTCAGAATCTGTTGAAAGAATAATCGTCTGATCACTCGCCTTTGGAAAATAAGTAGTAACAAGTGAAGTCCTATGCATAGAATCCAATCTTGACAAAGGAGTATCAATAATGACTGGTAATTTTTTCTTTGAGCAAATTGCTAATGCCCAGAGAATCGCAATAACCATCAACTGCTTCTCGCCAGCTGATAAAGATTCTTTAGAAACACTCTTTCCTGAATCATCTAAATATGTAATATCGAGGCTTCTTGGATCCATTACAATTTTTTGAATCAAGTTCTTTTTATTAGCAAGTTTCTTATAACAAATTGTAATAGTATCTGCAAGAATGTCTGTCTTCCTCTTTTGAAGTTCTACAGTAAATTCTTCTGCAATATGTAGCGCAATATTTGAATATCTCATCATTCGCTTAGAATCATCAAGAAGTTCTTCGTTCTCTAAATAGTTTTCTAATGCTTTTGAAAAATCAGAACTAACCGTCATAAGTGTTCCATTAATAGATGAGCGTTCCTGCATCCGAGCAGTTAATTCGGCATTTAATTGAACCAATTTTACTTCCTGTTTTCTGAGTTTAGTAAACAATTCACTTAATGCCTTTTCATTAATATCCAAAGATAAATAACTTTCTACTTCACTTAACTTTTTTTGTAAAACATCTTTTCTTTCAAGCAGTTGTTTTGTTGAAGTGACCACTTGAGTTAATGTCTCTTCCAATAAACTGTTCAACTGAAAGAGTGCATGATCGGATACTTCATATAAAGGTTCAGTCGCTTCATTTTCTGATATTTTCTTTACATAATCTACAAACGCTCTATTATGAGGAAGACTTTCCATATGTTGAACAGAATACTCCTTCAATAAAATCTCAATCTGTCCCATCGCTTGCTGCATTATAAAATCATTATGTTCATCTTCAGCTTGTAATTTTATATCGCGTATTAAATCTTTAACTAATACTAAAGGTAATGCATCTGCAGAAGCCTCAATCAGTAAAACATTGTTCTGATCAATTTCAGCAATCAAATCAGATCTGTTTTGCATTAATGCTTTTTTTTGTTCGATCACATCTCCACCTTTAATTTCATACTGATGGTGGAGTTCATCAATTTTTTTCTGTTTCTTAGCAGCCCTTTGAGAAATTTCCTCTATAGATTTATCTATTTTTTGTAGAGAAATTTCTAACTCTTCTTTTTTCTGGCGAAGTTTCTCCAATTCCATTCCAGACTGACTATTATTAGCTTTTTTTTCTGCCTTACGTAGCATACGGTTTAAATCATTCTTCAAAACATCCAGAACACTAATTCCAAGCATAGAACGTATAGATTCTTTCATTTGAATGTTCGTATCATCTACAGCAAGTTCGGCTATCTTCTCACCATCAAAGAAATAAAAACTTGACAATGCACTTGGAAGAATATTTTCAATAAACATTGCCCAATTTTTAGTGAGAAATTCACTATATTGACCATTTTCCTTAACAATAATAGTTTCCGCAGTTTTTTTACCTAACGAGTTCCACTCTCTACTAATAAAATATTCACTTCCACTACTTTCATTCATAACAAATTCAAGCTCGATAGAAGCTTGCTTACTCCAACTATTTTTATTAATGTATGAACGTAAATATTTATTGTATGTCGAATAATTACTTTCCTTATAAGCAATAGAATTCGAACCATACAAAGCCAAAAGAATTGCTTCAAGAAAAGTTGTTTTTCCTCGACCATTCATGCCTCCGACTAATACAATTGGTTTATCATTGGTAAATTCAAATGTATTTATACCGGCATAAACACCAAAATTATTTAATGTAAGTCTTTTAATTATCATTCTTCTACATCCTCGACTCCTGAGTCTTCCTCAGATATATAATCCAGGAATTTTTCATTATACTTTCCACCCATTTGCTTTTTACGCCTCATACGATCAGAATAATATGTTGTTGCATCTTCTTCATTCATATAGAAAGTACGTTCAATCGCTTTCTCAATATCAGCAAGAATCCCTTTTCTTGCATTTAATCCTTGTGCCCGATTTTCTATATCTACAAGATTGTACATCATCTCAAATGCAAGTTCTTCTTCCCCATATAACTTATTACAAACCGATTGCAAAATATCCCATTCTTCTAAACCGAAATTGTCAAAGCCAATCCAGTCAGGATCATCAAGCTCTATCCCGGTAACCTGTCTATAAATAGTTGGCACTGAATCACAAAATTCATGCTTCTCCAATACCCATATACGTCGTATTGCTCTTAATTCCTCAAGGCGAATGAGCTCTAAATTATTAAATTCTTCCGGACCATTTAAATTGATATCTCTTTGAATTTCTAAAAGCTCTCTAAGCCAAGCCTCACGAACTTCTTTCTTGTATGGTCCATGAAAAAGTTTTCCATAATTACCCTGTAAATTACCATGCATTCTTCGGAAACTTCTTCGTTCACGATCACCTTCTGGATTTCCAAAGGTATTTCTAAAATTCAACAATGGCGTCATCCATTCTTTTTCCTCATCATTCGCAATCATTGCTTCCATGGATTTATCCTTTTCTACCATTGTACAAACCCAACAGCCAAAACGACTTTTTCCACAAGAAGGCATACTTTTATCAACCATAAGAGGACATTCATTATCAGCTGTAGCACCGCGATACATAGTCATTAACTCCATATTAGAGTAACCCCATGGATTCTTATATTGCATTAAAAATACCCAAACATCATCATTTGACCAAGACTCTAACGGTGAAAATACTAATTCATTAGCAAGTGTTGGATTAGGGCTCAATAGCTCTCGGACACGTTTCTTCTCGAGATTTATCATTGTTCTATTTCTACGGGAACTTTCTTGTTTTCTAGTTCCTAATACAAGAATGATTTCCCCATGTTCTGCTATTTTATTCTTTATAAAATTATTAACCGGTTTAATTTTTAACCTATCCGTACACCAACGATATTTCATCCTTGGAAAAGGATACCCCTTTCCAATCAGATTTACCCAAAATGTATCATTATAGTCCGGACGTAATTTTTCAGGAATAAACGGAAGCTTTTTCTCCCTTGCCATTTTTCTCATTGCTTCTAATGATTTTTCAACCCACTTTGATACAACCGGAGACTCTACTAATGTATCAGTATTCATAATATGAATTGGTTTTTTTCTTAATTCCACAGGAATACGTTCAATTGCCATCCAGACCAGCTGAACAGCTGCAGTACTATCTTTTCCACCTGAATAGCCAATCATCCAGGGAATTTCATCCGATAAATACAGATTTTGAACAGTGATAATTAAGTCATCTATATATTTTTTTGTAATTGTACTCATATATTTAATTCCTACTCTGATAATGTCTTTTTCAGCATCTGTTCTGCCGATTTTTCATCTGAAGATAATAAAAACTCAAGGTTTATCTTAAAGATAAGTATTTAACAAAAAAACTTAATGCATACTTTTCTAAAGTGTTTTTTTATCCGTATATGTCTTGAAATAGTTTGATTCTATCATATGTTAGAACTTATTGATATTCTCCAAATATAGCTGATTTTCTATGCTGACCATCATTAATCAGAAACTTCAAATCTTTTCCTAAATTCACAAAACAAAATATGCCCAAGTAACTACTTAAGCATATCTCATTATAATAACAATGTCAAACTTTCATAGTATATTAATCTTAAGGATTCAAAGCTTCTTATATCATATACTAATTTTTAAAAGTAATTACAAATTTATCATCTAACTTTTCTTCTTTAATCCATTGAATGATATCATCTGTAATATCGCTCACTTTCGCCTTTTGAGCAATTACCGAAACAATAAATTTTCTGACTTCATCACTTAACTTTAAATTTTCTTCTAAACAATTAATTTCATCAATACTTCTTTTTAAAAGAATCAGTCTAGTATCGACACCATTATCTGACAATGATAATTTGTTCCATTCACCTCCGTTTTCAATATTACATTTAATTGCAGATATACTTTCTTGATTGGCGGCTAAATGTCCTAATGTGTTAAGTTTTGAAATGCTCGCTGTTGTCTTCTTTTGATAATAGTGCTTCCACTCCTTTGTCAAATTAGGATTAACTTTTTTATTTATATGTTGGCGTGCACTATATAAAGAATCAACATCCACCATGTCCGCGGATACAACATTCCTTAATTGTTCTACTCCTTCTTCAAGATATTGTAAAGTCTTGCTCGTAATTGAATAATCCATTACTGTTGTTGCTTTTTGTAGTTTTTTTACAGAATTTGCAAAATCATCAACAAGCGTCGAAAAATCCGCATCATTCTTTGCCTTTTTTTCGACATCCATAGCCGCATTTTCAGCAATATTCAATTGTTTCATCTTCTTAATAGACTCAGTTAAATTATCCGTTAACATGTTTCTTCTTCACCTCACTAATAATAGTCTGACACTCATTGAGTTGTTTTTCCTCAACAAGATATTTTGTCACTCTAGCTTCATCAATCCTCTCCACCTTATTTTGCATTCTTCTTTCAACTTCGCTATTGGCCTTTTGAATGTCGGAATCTGTAATGCTTAATAATTCTGTAAAAGGTTTCAATGCTTGCATAGGATCCCGACTAAGTCTGATTAGTGCTTCTATCGGATTCTGTATCTCAATAATTTGCAATACATTTCTTATAGCACTTAATATTAGCACTGCATTCTTTTTACACTTACTAATCTTCGTCAAATCGTAATGCACCGCAATACTAACATGACTTATTTGTGCCTGTGAATAGAATTTACCAATTTGCTTAACAACCTCTTCTATTTCGCTTGCCTCGTTTAAGTCTTCTAAATTAATATATTTTCTCAATGTTTCCAATTGCGAAGAAAGAGCAGCTTTCTCATCAGCAACTACGGTGCCTATACGATCTAAAATTTTTTTTAGATATTCACTATATATTCTTCTTTTCTTTACAGGATCATCCAGTTGCAAATCCTTATCCGTAAAATTTAATCCTGTTTTAATAGTCTTTCTTACCGCTTTATTAAATGAAACATAATCGAACTCATAATTGGTTGAGGATAAAGCAGTACCTTGTGGTAAATTATAATATTGTAGTACACAATTACGCACATCACTACCATCAGCTCCATTTGTCATTTTCATCAAATCGTTCCAGCTTTTGGTATGTCCATTATCTGAAGAAACCGCCAGATTTTTATGCAAGAGGATATCCGGAGAAAAATTCTGTGGGTTCTGATAATTTTTGCAGTATTCATTCAATATTAATCGCAAAAATTCAGCCGCAGTTGCATATGTAAAGTAATTCACTTCCTTTTCGCCATAATGCATAACTGCATTAATAATAATTGGTTTAATACTATCACTCCATTTTTGAACGCGATACAAATAATCAGTTGACCCCTTAAAATTCCATGTTTTTTTTCCAACCTCACTCCAACGCACAAATGCCTCAATAATTTTTCTAGTTTCTATAGAAGCAGGCAATGTAACAATTGCATCACTCTTCATTGTCTGGCGTTCAAAAGCCACAAGATATTTGTTACCTGTGTCTCTTATCTTGAGCATAGCATCAATAGAAATTCCTTCAGATAGCCAATCAATTGTATTGAACAAATATTCATTTATATTTTTCCTTGCATCATTTAATGCTCGAACATTTTTGGTTGTTGCACCAATACTTAAGTTATGATCCTTATGCTCAATCCAATGATCTACCTCTGCTAATGCAATCAAAACCTGCTCATTTTCTGTTTCGATTTCTACCGATTCTGTTTTCTCTTTATCATCTTTCCGTTTTTTTTCATCCTCGTTTGATGGATTTTCAGCATATGTTACTTCTTTCCCATCAATGATTGGAAGTTCTAATTCATCATATACATTAGTCGGAATTCCTGCAATGTATTTAACGCCTTGTTTTTCGTAAGTATGCAGTGTACCATCCCCCCATATATACATGAAATGAGATAATCGAATCTTTGTAGCATCGTTTAGTGAATTGTTATTATATATTGCATTTTGTAATTCGGGATTTGCTGCATGGAATGAAGGCCTCCGTACCGGAAACTCACTCAAGTTATCTATTGCATCTTTGACATATGGTTCAATAATTTCTCTCATCAGTGCTCTTGGATTACGTTTTGTAACATCCTGTCTCTCATATAAAAACAGAATTGCATTTTTTGTGAATGGAAATAGATTTATTTGTTTTCCATCGACTTTGTATTCCCCCCAGCCGTTTCCAATTGTAACAGTATGAATAGGATACGCATCAGCATTTGCTTTTCCTAGTTCAACCCATTTTTGAATAATATCGGTCTCAAGAGAAATAGTATTTAAGTACTTAGCAAAAAACTCAAGTAGACCATTTTGATTTCCAGAAAACAAATCATCTGGAACATAAATAAAATTATGAATTCTTCCCTTAGTGTTCGTCTTAAACTTTTCTCGATAATAACCATCTGTTGAACCGACAATCGCATTAATTCTACACATTTTTTTATCAGGGTATTCGACTCTATCTGTAAGCAGTGCATCAAGAAGAGAATCATCCACACCGGAAGCAGCCGTTATATCCTCAATAAGAATTGTTAGCGTTTTCCCTTGTTTAAATAATTCTTGTCTAATTTCCTCAATAACAATTGCTAAATCTCCCGGCTCTAATCCTGCGCATCTTTGTATTACCTTTTCAACAAAAAGATTCATATACGCTTTTATTGATGATACGAAAACAGGATTATCAATCAATTTGTCAGCAATTTTTCTTGCTTTGTCATCTGCCCCCAAAAGTAACTGATTACGAAACTCAGAATCAATCTCAAAGTCTTCTTGATTAAACTCAGCTACTTCATCATTTATATCACTCGATTTATTTTCTGCAAACTTACTATATATACGATCAATTGGCCCCTCATCATCCATCAATCTCTCTTTAAATAATGCATTCTGTAATAAGGCAATCAAATGTTTTCTATCAACGTTACTAATTTTTCTTTCACCGTTTTCATCACCAGCTTTTCCATTATCATTAGTAATCTGGATTATGAATTGATAATATATTGTCTCCTTTAATTCGCTTTCTGGAACAGTAGTTGTCGCTGACGCCAGTTTTTTATAAAGTTCTTTATTAGGGAGATTTTTCACCTCAGGCAATTCAATTAATTGTTTAATTGTTCCCTTTAATGTATTATCTGCTCTTCGAATCGGAAGAACAATTTCATTATCCGGTTTTCTAATTTTAAGTACCGTATCTATCCATCTAATTAAATGAGATTTGCCAGTTCCACTATCACCAATTACAAGTACAAACTGATCATTTTCTTTCCCCTCCATAAATTGAGCATAAATTTCCTCTTCATTTTTTGGATGTTTTTTGTCTTGTTCTGGAATTTCTGCATGATCTGTTAAATGCTCTGTCACATACAACTTTTTCATTGGAACATGTGTTGCAAGAAAATCGCCTTGAGAATTATGCATAACATCTGGGCGAAGAACATCCATATACCTCTTTCTAGCTATATCTATATTCAAATCTTTACCCCCTTATATATAATTGATGAGACTGGCTGGTTAAATAATTCTTTTGATGGATAAAGCATCCATTTCATCTCCTGGTCACTCCCAAATTTCAAAACAATCTCCCCATTATCATGAAGTTCACGTAACGCACTAGACATTGCAATATTAAAATTCCGATCACCAGTTTTAGATGAAAGCATAATTTTTCCATACTGCATGAATTTTGACATGAATATATCAATGGGATATTCCGTTTTTTTCTCTAATCCAATCAAGCCGATAACTAATTTACAATAAACATAAGCATTTGGTAAAAATGTAAAACCATTCATGCAACCAAATCCCAAGAATTGCGACCAGAATCGCCACCCTCGAATCATAGGCGCCGTTATTGTCTGTCCGATTTGCTCTGTTAAGATATTTAGCATATTTGAATCAGAAATAGTTTTATAAGCATATATTTTTTCATTCATATTCACAATGATATTTGAACATTTCCAAAACTGGCTTTCTTCAAATTCTGGCAATATGGAAACCACATATTTTCTAAATTCATGTATGCTTTTGAGCTGCATATTCATATTAACTAAAACTACCGAATTGTCTCTATTTTCTACTAACTTTAATTCTATAGCTGCTTTTAATATTGATAAGAAATAAGAAGTTCCCTCATATATGTCTGAGGGCTCCATTAAAGCCTGTAACTCACTTCGATCAATTATTTTTTTTGATTCTACTATTTTATATAAAGCATATACCCTGGCAGGTATTGCTTCAGTTACCATATTTCCTATAAACATGTCACTCCTCCTCGTAGTTAATTACTCTTCCGTCAATATCCAACGAAATCGTTTTATCAGATATTTTAGAAATCCCAAAGTCTTTTCTTGATACATGAATCACAGTATTTCCTTTTTTTATACACTTACGGACTAATTTGTATTCTTCCAGAGCTATTACAGGATTATTATTATATATAGCCATAACGAGCCCTGAAACATAGAATCGATCATCTAATTTTATAAAAGTTTTTAATTCCTTATAATTAATATACATTAGAGAAGGATTTTTAACTTCTTCACAAACAAGACTTTCATCTGTCACTACAATATTAGGCTGATATTGATTAATTATTTCTGTAAGTGATTTCTGCGAAATTATTAGCATTTCATGCGTATTCGAAAAAAAAGCTTTAACATGCGGTGTTAGTTCCCTTCCTGGTCCATCAATATTACCTAATAAAGGAAAGCGCTTAATTTCATCACATACAACATTTGTATGATTACCACACCCTGGACAGCACTCAGAAACCAAGGGATATGTCTCATAAAACATTGTTGACCAACATATTCTTGATTCTTTTTCAATTGCGGACTTCATCCGTATAAACGAAGACATCGATTTAGATGATTCCAGTTTTCGTATTGTATCAAATAATTCTCTTGTTTTGCTAGTGTCTGATGTAATTAATTCATTTACTATTCGTACCGTAAAAATGTAGCGATTATCCTCATCCAATTCAATTGAATTGATATTAATCAAATTGTAACGATTAAGAAGTAGCAAAACATTGATATTCCATTTTTCGTCTGTATCATTGCCTTCTTCAAAATAATTAATTCGGTTATAATTTGGTTTAGTCGATGCAAAAATTGCAATCTCTCCACCACTCCACATATTATCTGGGTTTTTATACATACTCCACCAGCGACCCCAAAATTTTTCTGTAGTCAATACTTTATTGACATGTTTATAAGCTTTAGATATATCGTTTGTTTCAATACACATTATACTTAAACATTGAAGCCCATCTCTTCCACCTCTGCCTAACTCTTGATAATATGAATCAGGACTTTCTGGAACATGTAAATGAAGAACAGTCCTAACATCCGGCTTATCAACCCCAACTCCAAAAGCAGAAGTAGCAATCATTATCTCATATTGGTTGTTTATCCACTCACTAATCAATTTTAAGCGTTCATTAGATTTTGTCTCCCCTGTAAACGTTTTTATATTATAGTAACCATATTCATACAAATAGTTCTTCCACTGATTGGCTTCATAAGGAGCATTTACATATACAATCATTGGTTTTGGCATAACATTAATCAAATCAAGAACCCTTGCCCTTTTCTCTTTATATGTGGTCGTTGAAACCAACACAAATCGGGGTTCTTTTCTCAATGAATCGCATCTGATTTCCATCCATTTTCCGGATTCTGCAAACATTTTTTTTAATGTTGTAACTGTATCATCTTTATACGTTGCAGATAACAAATATGTTCTAATATCAGGATTCGCTTTTAGTAGTTCTTTTCTCCAAGGTCCAAGACACTGATAATCAATACGGAAAAAATCCCCCCATGCAACTACAATATGAGCCTCATCGATAATAATATTTTTCAAATATCTCACCGAATTTGCTTGATTTACTAATTCCTGAAAATACTGATTTTTGATTAACGTCTCCGGTGAAATAAATAATAATTTTGCAGTTTGATCAGTAATTGCTTTTGATATCTCCTGCAAATTTTTCGACCCACTATAATAGCAAAATATTTCTCCCTCCGTAGACAATTTAATATTATGTTTAGCAAGACGTTCTTGGTCAATGGCCAAAGATACTGTTGGGACTATAACAATTGACAATCCTTTTTTTTCGTAACCGAGTGCTTGTGTAATCAAACTCTTCCCACCACCAGTAGGCATAGAAATCAAAGCAGTATATGACATCGGAGTATTTAATGCTCCATATACGCATAATTTTTGCTCAATAGATTTAAATTTACTAAATCCTGTTAGCTCTCGAAGATATTTATTGGTATCAAGACAATACTGAGAATTGTCAACAGAAAATTCTGTATTACTATTTATAAATGTCTTTGTTACAAAATCTGTATGTGCTATGTATCGGGGTATATCATACGTTGCATAATACTTATGTGAAGAAGAATTATAATATATACCAAAATGATTATTGCCTAGTAAATCAGGCTCATCTACCCTTAATTCTGTTTGATATGTAAGCATAAAATTTCTTAATGTACTAATATAATCTGATATCCCAGCTGTTCCTTCCTTATACTTCTTAAATGTATTTATCAAACGAATAACCACATTCTCTAACACATTCTCCACAGAATTAACATTTGTTTTTTTCTCAAAGATCCAATTATCTTGAGACTCTTCGTTAATTAATTTTTCAACATTTTCTATTATTGATCTTATTTCCATTATTTTTTTACCAACCACATAAAACAAGCAGACTCCATTCTCACAATAGGCTTTGAAAGGCTCTTATATATTACACCATATAAATGTTTTAACTGTTCCATAGAATTTTCATTCTTTGTTCCATAAAAGGTTTCCCTCGCCTCTTTTGTAGATAAAATTTGGTTTATCATTTCCTTTGCTCCAGAGAGATTAGACTCTGTTTTGAATTTTTCAATTGCTTTTTTTCTGGCAATTTTGCTACTTTGCTCTACAAGTATTTTCCATCGATCTTCTGAATACTGAGCTTTAAACCACTCTAAATTTGTGCATTTATATTTTGGAGAAATTCCTACAAACGCACTTCCAAATCCACGTTTTCCGAGATGCTCAATACTATCATCTTTATTAAAGTATCCATTCTGCGATATTCTTCGATGTTCACTCAAAACATTTCTAATTGGAACTTGGTTATAAGCAGAAAATGGAACTGGAATTGTCTGTATAGCACTCGCAAGATATTGTCTAAAAAGTCCCAGTGCATATAATGAAACACCTTCATCTAAAAGTAATCTCTCATTAGGTTCAATAGAAAAAGTATATACAAATCCCTTCCAATTAATCATAGACTCAGCTGCAAATGCCGTTGCCATTCCTTTATATGAGTGCATCGCATTATCAATTATGCAATCAAATATCTCGTCACCTGGTGCATAAAAATGAATATAATCATTCTTAATCGCTACATTTCTATCAAATGACCCCTTTATCGTTCTATCATTTTTAGAAACATTTTTTTGTCTTTCCTCTTTTAACCCACGTTGCACTCTGATAGCTACTTCATTCTGTTTTTTACTCAGATAATTATCCCATCTCGGCGGCAATAAAAATGAATTATGAGCAGACCTTATTGAAAAGCTATTCTCATCAAATTCCACTAATTCTGTCTCTTTATTATAGTTCACTGTACCAAAGCCAGCCAACGAAGCCCAACTCATCATTGTTTGAGCAAATAGTTTATTTTCATTAAACTGATAATTAGCCAACAAACGTTCTAATTGAGCATATAAGGGACGATATCGTAATGCTGCTGTATCAAAAATCTGTTCTCTTTGAACTGTTTCTCTCATTATTCCAGCTTCTTTAATAAGTTCTGGCACCAAACGATATAATCCATATTCAAAATCTTCCCTGATGGAATTAATAATTTTCTGGTTTACATCATTCATGATTATTTCTAATCCACTCAATGATTGTAGAAATACATTTAAGCCTTGATTCCAAAAATTGAATAATTGTTCTTCATAGCTTCCTATTGTATGAATTACAATAGATGTAACCGGAATAGATATATCATTCCTTCCCATACGATCTAATCTTCCTATTCTCTGCTCAATAGTATTAATATTCCATGGTAAATCTATATGTATCACATAATCAGCAATCTGAAGATTTCTTCCCTCACCACCTGATTTATCACATAATAATATTTTGCAGTTATTATCTGATTGAAAACGATAAATATTGATTTCAGCCACATCACGATCTATACTTGACGAAAATCCTGTAACTTCATCTCCAAACGCATCATTTAATACTTCATAATAAATATTAAATGTTTCAATCTGATCCGTGAAAACAACAATCTTTTTGTTAAATAATTCTGTTTCTATATAATGAATCAACTTCACTAAACGCGAAGGATGTGAAGCAACATCGTCCAAAACATCTGCCATTTGTTCAATTACTTCATTTTCATCTTCGACCCATCTATTTGCAGATTTCCACACATTTTCTGGTAAGATATTTTTTCCATCATAAATTTCTTTTAACCTAGCCCTATATGCCCAAGGAGAACTAAAGAATGCTTCTAGTACAGGACGTATTTCATGCTCTATTTGCCCATTATGAAAATTCTCTTGTTGTAGTATAATCCATTCTTTAAGAGTTCTATAAGCTTCAAATTCATAGTAATTCTCATCTTCACTTATTGTATATGTAATTTCCTTTAGGCTTCTTGCTGCAAACTCACCTGTTTCGTCCTTTGGATAAACCCCCAAGACTGCTCGTCTTCCTCTAATAATACTTCTTTCAATTTGATAATTATCACAAACATATGAAATTACAACTTGCATTTCATAAAGGCCAAAGTCTTCTTTTCTCGTATCAATATCAGATATCATATTTGTTAAAGTTTTATCCCCCATTAACTCAGAAAGACTATCCAGATTACTCAGCAATTCCTCAAGCTGATCCTGAACATCTTCATTTTCATGAGGATCTTCCTCTTCTACATCTGGCAATAACTCGTATTTGAAGCTATCAATATCATCCAATATAGAATGCGTTAATCGTGAAATCCGATTTTGTTTCATAGACAATTCTGAAAACTCATCCATAGTCATAGAATCATATGCTTCCGGTTGAATTAATCTCAGCAATTGGAGATATTCTTCCTGCCTTTGCTGAATTGGTGTTGCACTAAGCAATATAATATTCTCCGCTTTTTTGCTTAACTCATGAATTTTCCTATATCGTATAATATCTTTAATATAATTATGAACTTCATCAACAATTACAAAATCCCAATTGTATCCACATACTGACTCATCTAAATCCTCTACAGCTCTCAAACAAAGGATATTATTATTTAAATTCATTCCTTCCATAATGCCAAATTTAAAAAGCAATTCTGTTCGCCATTGAGCTATTAATGCTCTCGGTACTGTAATTAATATTTTTTTCTCAGCTTTATTACTAAGAAATATTTTAAGTACCGAACACGACTCTATAGTTTTTCCAAGTCCGACTTCATCAGCTAACATGTATCTGCATTTTTCTGTTTGAAGGCACCTCATTATTGTGTTAATTTGAAACGCTTTTAAATAAATTTTACATCCTGCTAACTCTTTGAAACCGAATATTGAATTGTCCAAAATATTCATTGTATTCTTTACAATTTGTCTTCCTAAATACCAGCAAGGATTCTGGAATTCATAGTTTATTAACTGATGTACTGGATTTGCTGCACCTGAAAAAAAAGATGCAGTTATCTTTTCTTCTCCTATACATTTATATTTTTTAGTGGTTTCTTCACAAATATAATAATCATATCCCCCATCTTCTCGCACTTTATATTCAACAATTTCAGCCGCAACATTTTCCTGTTTGACTTTAGATCCTTTAAATATATGACAATGATCTAATATATTTAGTGGAACCTCCAAAACCTCTTTAGGAATAAAATCAAAATATTTCCTATATCCGAATGGATCCTCAAAGACAATATGGGCAGATTCATTAAAATCATTCACACTAACAACTTTGCCTGTCGCAAATATTCTCGGTTCACTTGGATGCTCTAAATCTATTGGACATCTAACAAATAATCCTTGTTTGATCATAATTGCTCCTTAACCTGTTCTACTTTTTAGCAGTTCTAAATATTTCCAGACAGATATCCTTTTCTGCACATTTTTCACAAAGCACATTACGTGTTTTAAAATATCTATCTTTATCTAAATTTCTTTCGCTTAAAATATTATCCACTTCTGTCTGAGTTGCATTTTTAAAAATAGCTTTGAATGCTTCATCCTCATGTCCACTGCTCGGAACAGATAGAAACAATTCTCTTTTAAGCATAAAATCTGTTTCGTTAGATTTTATACTTGCGAATTTTCCATAAATCAAGGCAAATTTTTCAATGTAATTTTCAGCTAATTTTATAGTATCAATCACATCCAATTGCACTACAAACGGAAAATCAGATATCAATTCATCCATTTGTTCCAATAAATAATTTCTAATAATGCTTCTGGAATATTTTTTCCCAGAGAACGTTTTTCTCGTTCTATGTTCTAACAAAATCGCCATATATTGGCGCATCAAAAATTCATCTTTGTAAACCGTTTTGCTTTCAATTACAGTTTCTAACAAAAATCTGTATCTACAAAGTCGATATCTCATGAGATCATACTGTGAAAACGGCTTATACACCGAATGATCAATATCAATATATCGATCATTTTTCTTATACTCATTAGGTTCATCTAACATATATGGTAATATTTTTGCATTAAGTATTTTAAATAAATAATACAGTTCATTTTCCTTATCTGAACCTTTTTTTATATAACTCAACATTATATTGCACCTACTAAACGCAAGACCGTAAACCAAAGCATAACGTCTGAAATTTTTGTACTCTAGTCTAGATGTTACATAAACTTGATATTTCCAATCAACTGGTGCCTGTGCGACCTCAAAAAATCCTATATCTAATGGCCAAGGAAACTCATCTCCGTGAGAAATGCTCATATCCTGATCTGACAAACATGCAAAGTGATATGTCTTGTTATAGTTTTTCGAATTTTTTCTAAGAACATCACCGTCAATCTGTTCAAAATTTCTAACAATCCAATTTGCTCCCTTACCTTCTTTTGGAGTTTGTTGAAGATATAATTGCATAGTCTCTCTCAAGCAATCGAAGGATGCACTTGCGTCAATATCCTTAACCTCATTTAATCTCTGTAGAACTCTTTGTACAATATTTCTAAAATCAGCATCTAACTCATCTTTTTCAAAAACTTTCGATACTAATACATCTATTACTTTTTTGTAAAATACCTTAAAATTGTTTTTTTGATCTCGAAAATCAATGAAAAAGTTTTCAACTATACTGTTTAATTCCTTCAATGCAACCATTAACTGTTCTATTTCTTCACTGCTAACGTCATAATATTCCAATCTTAAAAGTTCTTCTGTTTCGCTTTCGTCAGAATTTAAATCATCTATTCTTGATATTAATTTTTTTAATCTATTAATAATCCCTTTAATGGTTGTCTCATTAATGAAAAATAATTTACACTTATCAAATACTGTAACCAGATCACCCGCATTATCTTCTTCGATAATTCCACAAGAAAGACATTCTCTTATGTCTTGCATATCCTTTATAAACATCCCTTTGGTTTCTTCATCCCACATGTTAGTAACTGAAATAAAAAAATGTCCAATTGGATAATCCAAAAAATTCCTTTCTCCGAACTGTTCTGGAAAATAAATTTTCAATATTTGGTTTACTGAACTATTAGCAGAATATATCTGTTCATCCATATAATATAATGCTGGGTGAGAATAATTATCTTTTTCTCTTTCTTGCTCTGCCTGTTCAAATTTTTTAGCTATATATCCCGCAAACTCTGTTTGACTATCAAATTCAATAATCCTAATCTGTTCTGAATCATCAATTGAAACTGTACTTCCCGCAGTCATAGCAGCTATGTTGTCTGCTATATGTCCCCCAAAATGATCATGGCTATTTTTGAAGAAATTCTCAGTAGAAATCATAACTTTGCTTTCAAACCAAGAATATACGTTAAGCCATGTTTGATAAACATTCTTATATTCTTGTAAATAATTAAACAAAATAATTACATTCTTATATTTTCCTAGCGCTTCTATTGTTTTAAGCATAATTGGTGAAAATTGATGAATTCCATGTATAACCACAATATCCTTATTTATGTTGTTAATCAGCTTTTTCTTACTATCATCTTGTAAAGCATCCTCAATTGTTTGAGTTATAGCATTATCTATTTCATCCTCTTTAATATCTTCTCTCAAAACAAAATACTTATTGTGTGATACTAGTAACTCTTTATAAATCGCCACTATACATTTTTGTTCATATGTTAATTCATACTCTCTGATATTCGACGGATTCATTCCCAATTCGAACATAATTCGAATACTTTCCAAAACATATGATCGATTTCTTTTGAGTGATAATTTAATATCTTCTATGTTGAGTTGTTCATCTATTACCTGATCAAAATTTATATACTCAATCAAATTATCTATAATAGCTCTCTGATTTATCTCTGTTATATCACTTTCCCAATCATTATATAGATTATTAATAAATCGAGTAATAGTCGTCAATTTCCCTTTGTAAAATTCCGGATACTGATCACACAATCCGTTAACTAGCGTCTGTGAAACACATAAGTGGAAACTATTCTTTATCATTGCCCAATAAGGTTCTTTATTAATCTTATATGGATTACTGTACGTATATATAATTATTGCCATAAATCACCTACCTCCAAATAGTTTCCCCAACTGTTAATAATATCCGTATCCAAATCATATAACCAAACTACATTTCGTATCGCCCTTGTCAATGCAACATATAGGATTCTGGATTCTTCTTTCATTTTTTCTTGAATCTCAGCTTTTTCGTCAAATTCACCACTTAACTCAGAGCCTTTTTTATCTATTGAAAAACTATATGTAACCTTTCCATTGATTATATTAACATTTAGTCCTCCAACATTAATGTTCGAAATGTCCTCATTCGTGTAAGGTAAAATCACCGTTCCATATTCCAATCCTTTAGATTTATGAACAGTAGTGCAAATTACCTGTACTTCATTATATTCTGTAACTTTTGTACGAGACGCTTCTTGCTGATATGTAGTAATATTAATTTTTAAGAATTCACATACCTTATTTATTGTCAGATACTCTCGTGAATAATGCCTTGTTATTTTTTCTATTAAACATTCATAATTTTCTCTATACTCTGTTTTAAGATTTTCATCTTTATAATTTTTCCACGGTTTTGTTGCCTCATAAATATCCCTCAAGACAACCAACACTGGTCTAAATTCAAAATCATTAACAATTTGACTCCAATTTTTTCCCATATGAAGCATAAAATACTCATCTAAAAGATGAATTATTTCTTCGTTTTTCTTCGTACTAGTATACCCAGATATTTTTGCCAAATTAATATTCATAGCTACATATCTCGATCTGATCAAATTTGTCAAGTACACATTATTACGTGGATGTGTAATAGCCATAACAAGTCGATAAAGATCATTTGTCGAAGGAAGTTTATATAAATCACCACCTTCAGTAATCTTTACCGTAATTCCCACCTTTTCGGCTTCCTTAATGATATCGCCAATCTGCCAATTATATCGCACAAGAATTGCTATCGTCTTTTCCTCTACTGAAAGTTTTTTTATTTTACTTAGATCCTCCACTTTTATTCTCTGAGTTCGTATCGTCTCAAACAAGTCCTTATAAAAACTTTCTTTATTTTTACTACAAATCTCTATTTTTTCAACCAAACTATCTTTATCGTACTCCTTTTCAACGGTGCTTCTAAGTCTGTCTTTTCGTTCCTCATAAGGAAGCAATCCCTCATTTCCCATGTTAGTAAACACCCGGTGAAAAAAATCTAACAATCTTCGATCAGTTCTATAGTTTCGATTCAAGCAATACTCTTCCCACTCACCAATTCCCTTAACATTAGTAACCTTATCAAAAGCGCTTAATATCGCTCCTCTAAACCTATATATACTCTGTTTCAAATCTCCAACAACAAATAATTTGCATTGAACACCAAACATTTTTTGTAATCCCACTATAGTCTCAATCTGAACATCATCTGTATCCTGAAATTCATCTACAAATATATATTTAAAACGATATCCTTGCTTCATCAATTTTCCAGTTGCAACAAGCTTGTGAATCTGAACGATACATTCTCTAAGACTTATCAAATTATTCCGTTTCAATTGCTCTGCATAATCTCGCTCTGCCTTAAACACTACCTGTTCTATCAACTCATTAAAATAAGGCATACTTGCAATTGGTTCGTCAAAATCGTCAATAGAGAGAGCTTTAATATCAATACTACGATCATATAATTTATCGCAGAATGAAATCAGTAAATCTTCAAGCTGATATGTAGACATAATTAACTGATGTACAAAATTGGGATCTGATTCATTCTTCTTATCAAGATAATCATTTAAATGATAATGATAAAATTGTTTTCTATTATAAGCTTCATTAGTAATCTGGCTGTCGTATCCCAATCCCATTCTCATACAATCCTTTTGTAAAAGTGAAATGGCAAATTTATGAATAGTAGATATTTGTATTTGATTCATATCTTCAATTAAATGCATATATTTTTCATTAGAAGTCAGAATAAAATAATTCATAAACATACGTTTTAATCTATTCTTCATATTATCAGCTGCATCATTTGTGAATGTAATCATCGCAATTTCTCCAGAAATATCTGCAATTGGATCTACTGTTCTATTACAAAGATATGCCACTCGAGATACCATAGAATATGTCTTTCCAGTGCCTGCACCAGCTTTAACTAGAATATTTTTCTCACTTGTAGCATGCTCAATTTGATACTGTTGGAAATTGAAATCTGATACATCTGAAAGATGCTCTAAAATGGCCTTTTCTTCCGTAGAAAAAACACCTTCTTCAATTAGAATTTCTTTCTCTATATAATTTTCTAAATCAGGAACCACTTCGATTTCACAATTAAAAATACTATAACTGTTCCCAATTCCATCAATTTCTATTATCCCATTTCCAATAGAAAGATTGCCCTTTGCTGGGCAAATTTTTCTTTCGGAAAATCTTATGACCAATTTTTCAACTATTTTAATCAAATTTGCTTTTGTTGGAACGAAAACAATTTCCTTAATTCCTTTAAAATATTCTTCCGCAATTTCGATCGCAATTTCATCACTAAGTCCAAAAACAAGTATTCTCAACCGAGAGTATCCTGGATTCAAATTCTCTTGTTCCAATTTCAAATTAAAAGTGGGCTCAAAATGATGACGAACTAAAACAAAGTTCTTCATACTAAGCTCATCATGTTTTACACTTTTATCAATGTTATATCTTCCTACAAACTTCTTGAACAATTTCACAAAATCTGATAAATCATCTGCAAAAATAGTTTCATTTGTTTCTGAAACAATATTCAGACCTTTCTCATAAAATTGTTTTTCCGAAACAAAAGGATAGCAAACAAAGCTCATTACCAATGGATTCATTCCTAATTCACGTTTAATTTTTGTCAAAAGATCAAACCTATATCCTCTTGCTTGCCCACGTGGACTATCTTCAGGTTCCTCTTTTCCAGATAAAAAAATAGTACGTGCATTTACTACTGTCAAAATGTTGTCTGGATGCCAGCCTTTTACCTCTACAATAAACAAACCAATATTCGGTGCTACTACACAAAAATCATATTCACGTCCGTTTACACTACGTGTATTATATACCACCCAATCCTCCGGAAGATTATTTGAAAAAGCATGCCAAACATTCTTCTCACCTTCATATTTCGGTTCTTTATCAATTAGTTTCGCCATATTTTTTCCTCCAAGCCTTCTTTACATATTTTCGCTATTTCATTAGCGCATCATTTGGCTTTTCAATATCCCAAAAAACAATTCTTAAAAAAACTATTTCAACATAGTTTTCCAAATCTTTTTACTACCAAAACAGTAGTTTTATTCTGATACTAAGGCCAACGCGCTTCTTGAAATATTGGATAAGGCAATATAAAATTCACTGTTATTTGTTATCATGGAAAATGTAGAACCTTAGCCGAAAAGAAAGTCCCTTTTCACGATAAAATCTAAAGCCGACTCTATAACCAAATTTTCTTTTTCTCAAACATATGTTTCAACGTATTTTCCAATTTCTTCATGAATATTTTTACTCCAAGTTCTATGAAGAATGAAACAATGTTATCAACACTTCTTGCTCTCTTCATGCGCTATATTAGCTGATAATACAGTTGTCTTCTATCTGGATCTCCGGTCATAGCGTTTGCAGGATATTTATTTTTTCTGCAAAATTAAATTTAACCATCTTTCCTTACTTCTTCCTAGTCGGACATCTTCTGTAATCCAATATTCTTCTATTTGGAGATTATGTATCTCCTGCACAAAATCTGCAAATGTATCTATTGTAAAGTCAGTAAAGTATCGTCCGTTTCGCTCTCCTTCATATTCTCCATATTTGAAGGAAGTATAAATCCATCCGTCAGATTTCAATGCTGTAAGCATTTTCTCAAGAATTTCTTTCAGTTCTTTTTTTTGTAAATGGAGAATGGAAGCACATGCCCATATGCCATCGTATTTTTCATTCACTTCCAATTCATGGAACAGCATCTGTCTAACTTTGATTCCAGTAAGTTCGCTTGCAATCTGGCATAACTGTTCAGAGCCATCCATCGCATCTACTAGATAACCCTGATTTAAAAAATATTTCGTGTCTCTACCAGTGCCACAACCAAAATCAAGTATATAAGCCCCCGGATTAAGTTTTTTTAAGAATCTGTTCTGTATTTTTGTAAACTCTACGGAAACAGTTTCAGCTGTAAAACACTGTGCATTTTTGTTGTAATAATTTAATGTTTTATCTATCATATTTATTCAATTTCCAAATATTCTCAAAGCATTTTCTTCTTTTTATTTTCTAAGTCATCCGATAACACTAACTACTTTACGTCATATTATACAATTTTTCGACATAAACAGCAACTATTTTAGTTCGACATTACCTATTATATTTAATTTATTGTAATACAGAAAAGACATATCATTTTTTGATATGCCAAATTCTATAAAAATCAAATATGTTTCTTTTCTCGTCTGGATTAATGCAATATTTCATATATTGTCTCGCTTTAAACTAATATTTTTCACCTATAATTTTTCTATTTTCATGCTGTCCCCAAAATGTATATCACTTTTTTCTTGAGACTCACTACAACCTATACTAATTTGAAATTTAGTCTTCTCCCTCACCGCTTGATCCCCATTACTTTTCTCATATAACACCCTGCATTAAAATGTCTCACACATTCAGTGCATCTTTTACATTTATCATTGTCAATCGAATACGTTATTTTTCCACTTCCATCATCTTTAACACTAATTGCATCATATCTGCAAACACTTTCACATGCTTTGCATCCCAGACACATCTGATATTTTGTAAGCTGACACTGTATCTTTTTCTCTGCACCAGACAATGTCTTTGCTTTAGCAATATGTTTATCTTTAATTGTTATTTTTAACTTTGTGCTTCCAATCCGTCCTTGTAATATTAAAACAACTTTTCCAGATTTATTTAATACAAAGACTTCTCCAAGTCTCTTGTTTCCAAGCTCTTTATTGATATATCCAAATGGTTTAAAAAGCTCATACAATTCTTCTGTAATTGGTTTCTGTAGATCATAGTTAAATGAATTTTGATCAGTGGCACACGGTTCAAACGTAACTACAGATGTCTGTGCAGCAGCAAGTCCATTACCACCCTGTCTTGCCTTCCAGCCTCCACTATTTATATAGTCTTCAGGATCTGGTTTTCCTATTTTTTCAGCAAAATTTATCAGTAATTCATGCCAGTGAACATACTGATCATACATATGCACTTTTGCCAAAAATTCAGACCATCCACCATTATTAGGACAACACCAACACCCCACTCTGGTCCACCCTAATTTATACGCATAATTAAAATCAATCTTTGTAGTTAAAATATAAAGCCATACATCATAATCTATCCAATTAATAATAGGTGATGCTACTGTCTGTTTGGAAATCTTTGGGCTTTCACTTTCTCTCTCATATTTACTTCTACTTGCTGATTCACTACGTCGGATACCCTGAAAACTCAAAATATTACTTTTATCTTTAAATGCAGATGAAATTGTTTTCTGAATTGCACCTGTTTTAAAAACTGTACAACACCATCTCATGACTCTGCTCGGTGGACCAACTACTTCACAAAGCTGTTCAAAATTTTTTTCTCTGTTCTTTGCAGTTAATATTCTAACCCCCTGTGACTCTTTATTAGTTCTAAACCTTTTTTTATATTCTAAAGTATACGGAAACTCTAATGTTGTATCTCCAAACACATGTAATACCTTATTCGTTCCAAGAGCCTTATTTACAATATGTGATGTAACTGTAGAATCCTTTCCTCCACTAAAAGAAACCATCATATCATTTATATCGTATCTGTCTGCATATTGCTGTACAAAATTAACCGCATCCTCCGTTATAGCGTTATATCTATCTGCATTCGCCTTTACAAATTTAGTAATAATTTCATCAAAAAATTTGTAATCTATTTGAACAGCAAATTTATTATACATTTCTTTGATTTTTCTTATCTCTTCCAGTGGCAATTTATTAAGCTTATTTACAGATAACCTCGTTTTATGTCCATTGATTATGTATACACCATTTCCATACCAAATTGATTCATTTTGATAACTCATAGGATTATTTTCCAGAATTATTGAAATTAACATATTTTCTTCCGGAAAAACAGGACGTATATCTGTCGAAACATAATTCCCCTCTGTTCCACAAACAGGACATATCTTTTCATAAATAGGTACATTACATTTCTTACACCAATAAATAGCGGAAGACATTTTCGTCAAACAACCACAATTCGGTTTTATACATTTTTCACCATTTATAGGTACTCTACATTTAGGGCAAATTCTCTCAATCATATGTTCCACCAATATAGCTACTAAACATTCCAGCTTGTTACAATACCTCAAATTTTATCAGCCATGATATTGTTCCACTAATCTTCGACCTTCCATTTTCATCTGTTCCACCACCTCATCCGGTCCAACAATCTTGATATCTTCTCCAAGTGAAAATACCCATCCAAGGAACTGTCTGCTGACATGCACATCCACATTTACTGTAAAATGTTTATCATCAGCTGGGATCATCATTACTTCTTTTCCAAAACGGTCAATAATCACACCTGTCAGATTATTTTTCACCAGCATTTTTACTTTCTGTTCTTTACCGCCGAACATTCCGAAGCTTTTCTTTGCATAATCTGCCATATCCAGCTTTTTGAAATGTTCTTTTCCTTCTCTGCTCTCATTTGACAATTTGATATGAAGCATTTTGTCTACTCGATAGTGCTTAATCTTTTGTGCGGCTGAATCGTATCCGACTAAATAATAATTTTCATTGTCCCAGGATAATCCCCAGGGGCTGATATGATACCATGCTCCATTATGCCGAAGCTCCATTTCCTTTTTTACGTTCCATTGATAATACTGGAACTTTATCTTTTTATTTTCAGAAATCGCATTATGGATTGCATCTACGGTGTAATAGATACTCTCGTTCATCGTTTTGATTCTTCCGGATACATATACCTGTCGCTGCAATTTCTGGGCATCATATTTACTTACCAGAGTTTCCAGTTTTTTGATCAATGCATTTGATTTTTTCTCTGTGATAAATTTAGATGACTGGATTGCATCTACCAAAAGTTTTAGTTCTGGAAGTTCGAATGCACGATTTACTACATGATAATGGTATCGATTGCCTACTGGTTCTCCTTCTACATCAATACCCAGTACACTCAGATCACGCAGATCTGCATATATACTTTTTCGGTCCGCTGTTACTTCATATTGTGCCAAATTTTTCATAATTTCCGGCATAGTAATATAGTGTTCGTCATCTGTCTGTTCCTGCATGATCTGGGCTAGTCGGTACAACTTGAATTTCTGATTATTTCCCTTTGGCATATTTCCCAATTCCTTTCATTTAATGATACTTCGAGTATAGCATAGATGGGAAATATATCGTACATCTTTTCATTTAAATATTCATCGTACACTCATACTTAGAAATCATATTCATCCGGATCTAATCCGGCATCTTGTAAGGTTTTCCTGCGTTCATCTGCATCCATAAATTCCAACTCGTCCAAGTCCAATCCGGATAATTCCAATTCTGATTTTACTTCATCATCCACTCTCAGCATCTCGTCTAAAAAATTTAATTCCATAGCACTTTCTAATGAACTCATCTTTCCATCATGATTCAGATCAAATAAATTTCCAAATATTCCTTTCATTGCAATTCCTCCTAGTCATTCATGTATTCATAGTAATCCGCTTCACTGGCAAATAAGATATATTTCCCATCTACCAATCCCATGTAACCATCACTTGTATTAAATCCCTTCATTGCCAGTTCCTCCATTTCTGTGAAAATTGTGTTTTTATTCTCTTAGATGATTACAGTGTATATCAATAGGTGGGGTATAAAAATCTCTGCTAAATTTTCAGCAATATTTTTTTACAACTAATAAATCAATATAAAAAACAGTCTCACAACTGAAGTTCTCTCCAGCTGTAAGACTGTTTTAATTATACAACTATCTCTAATATATATTTTTATGCTTTTCAGATATTCTTTTAATAAAATCTGGTTCTGTCACTTGTTTCTATGTATCGTATCTATTTTATGATTCGTTACGCTTCCGCATCCATCTCCGCCTTAATCTCATCCTCGCAGTCTGCCATTGCCTGCAGTGTCATGGTCAGCAGTTTCTGCAGTTCCCAGCCGAGTTGTTCGGCGCCGCGTTCGATTACTTCTCGGGAGCATCCTGCGGCGAAGCCTTTGCTCTTGTATTTTTTCTTGAGGGATTTGAGTTCCATGTCTTTGGTGCTTTTGGATGGTCTCATGAGTGCGGCTGCCCAGATGAGGCCGGTGAGTTCGTCGGCGGCAAAGAGGACTTTTTCCATTTCGTGTTCCGGAGCTACGTCGAGGGTTGTGCCGCAGGCTATGGTGATGCCGTAGCCGTGGGATACAACTGAATGGATTACGTCTTCGCCTACGCCTGCTTCGCGGAGCATTTCCGGAGCTTTCAGACAGTGTTCTTCCGGATATAGTTCAAAGTCGATGTCGTGGAGGAGCCCTACAATTCCCCAGTATTCTGCATCTTCGCCATAGCCAAGTTCACTGGCATACCATTTCATTACTGCTTCTACAGTCAGGGCATGCTGAATGTGGAAGGGATCCTTGTTGTATTTCTTTAATAATGTGAATGCCTCATCTCGTGTAATTGTTTTCATTATTTTGTCACTCCTTATATCTGAATTGTCAGGCGGATAAAATATCTGCTTTGCTGCTTGCTCATAACTGAATAACTGCTCCGCAGTTTATCTGTCAATCTGGATCTGGCATACTTCCATTGCTTTCAGTGCATTCTCATGGCTTTCCGGTGTTACGCCTGCGCAGCATTTAGCGTCTACGATGATCGGAACTTCCGGGAGAGATGCTTTTGCCAGAAGTGCATTGGAAATAACACAGATATCTGTGCATAAACCTACGAATGTGATACTTTCGATTTCATTATCCTCATTCATTGCCACCAGTTCTCCTGCAAGGTCTGTGGAACCAAAGGTTTCTTTATCAATGGGTTCTGTTTTTCTGAGTGCATCTAATTCGCTTCTGATCTGCCAGCCTTCAGTGTCACGGATACAGTGCGGTACAGGAAGCTTCTGTCCTTCCTGGGTGTCAAGATAGTAAGTCTCATGGGTGTCTCTGGTAAAAAGAACAACTCCATCAAAATTTTCGATTTTCTCTTTTACGCCAGGTACAATGGCAACTGCTTCTTTTGTTCCAAGAGCTCCATCGATGAAGTCATTCTGCATGTCTACAACTACTAATACCTTCTGCATATTTCCTTTCCTTTCGTTCTTTCTGCACATTTTTTCAGATAATGCTATAAAATCTCTGGAAACGTATGCTGTTATTATTTGTTATTACTATACAACGACAAAGTGTTTTTGTACAGGCAAAAGTGCCTGTTTTACTATAGCAATTCCATAAAGTATCAATCATCTATTTTTCAGTATATTTTTCAAATCTGTACTTCTGTTTAATATCCGGATATTTTTCTCTGTCTACTTCACTCATGAACATATCATAGGGTCTGGCGCAGATTTTGAAAGGTGCGTAGAGAGCCTGGTAGATCATCAGTTTTTCACCGTTTTCTGTGTGATGGGCTACTGCCAGGACTTTATAGAGATATTCGGAAGTATCCGGAGATACCCATTCTCTTTTGAAATGCTGTACAATGTCGCCTGTATGGATATCGTGTTCCGGTGATTCTGATGGATTTTCATTTTCTGCACTGTCAGGTTCTTCTGGTTCTGTGTTGAGTTCCATATATTCTTCTTTATCAAGGGAAACCGGGATTCCGGAACGGCCATTGATGTGGACGCCGCCATACCAGGTGCCTGTGACCTCATAAATATCACCTACTTCGTATTCCATGCTGCAGTCATTATTTTTCTTTATGATTCTGATCTTTGCCATTTTATCATCTCCTAGCATATAGTTCTTATTTCATGCAACCAGAAAAACACTCTAACACGTTAGATTATATTCTCCAGCAAGTTCTTCATTTAAAACAACCACCTCAACACCCCATATTTTTCTGACCTTAAGCAATCTGGCTCTTAATTCTGCCAAGGGCCCAGCTAGCCACGTAATATCTTCTGCGTTTTTTACAACCAGAATAAATTTTAATTTTACATCTTTCATATTGCTTACCGATCGAAGATTGTCTCCTATCTCTGACGTATCCTGATATCTGTTCATAATTGCCGCCAGATATATCTGCAAAGATGATATAAACTTCTCAGTTATTGAACCATAATATTCTTCGAATTTCAGTTCTTTTTCCTTCGATTCATATCTATTCGCCACATTTGGACAACTTTTCTTTGCTTCCAGAAACACTATATTATTTCCATTATATTTCAGGATAAACTCCACTGTTGGGATTCCATCTCCAAGTTTTTTATAAATTTCAGATGTCTCAATATGAAATAAATCTTTTTCATCATATTTTCCAAAATTCATTCCTGATTCTGGTATAACACTCACTTTAATGCCACCCCGATTTCTTCTCGATACAACTGACGGAATGTATCCATAATTGTATTATGTTCCAACAATTCAAATTCCGGAGCTATCTCACATAATACTTTGCTGTTTTCATTTTTATATAAGGAAATGTACTGCACTTTGCTGTCCTGTCTCCGCTTTACTTCAATATATTTGGACAAAAAATAGTCATGTGTAGAAACAAAAATCTGTACACCTTCTGTCTCCAGCATGATCAACAATTCTGCCAACACCGGAATATATTTCGGATTGATATTTGCTTCTGGCTCGTCCCAAAACAAAACGGATCCCTTCTCCAGTGTCCCATTTTTTATCAACTGCCATAAAAGAGCAATTTTACGTAATCCTTCTGCTACCAAATTAAATTCTAACTTTGCCTGTGTACCAGGTTTTAAATAAAAACGATCCTCATTCAATGTTACTTTCCCATTACTGATTTTCTGTAAAATATCCAGATATTTTTTCCTTACAGTTGAATTCACTCCTCTGGAAATGTCAATTTTGGCAGCCGCAATAATATCCAGATACGTATCATCAAATTCCACATTTCCCATTTTTACTGCAGCATCCAGATTCCAGGCATTTGACAAAATCTCTTTTGCCGGAATAAATACGCTTGTGAGATCAGACATCTGCTTTTCCCATTTCTCTTCTGAATTAATCTCTGCATCCCATTTTCGTGTTTTGGTTGAAAATGTCATTCCTATTTTGGCAGTATCAGATTCCACAGAAACCATGGCTTTATTGCTTCCACTCTTTCCTCTGTTTACCAGACGTCCAATTCCAGACTGATCAGGACGAAATAACATAGTTGTTTTCTGTGAAAAAGACACATCATGTTTGGAAGCCTGACATGCTGCATAGGCTAATTTCATAATATGAGTCTTTCCCACACCATTTTCACCAACTAATACATTTAATCCTTCACAAAAAGGAATCTTTATATCTTCAAATACTGTAAAATTTTCTGCTGCAATCTTTGTTAATGGCATTTCCATCACCTCAATATTTCCATTTTTATAAATCAGTTCATTATATCTGTCGCACGACAATATAATATAAAGTAACTTCTATAATAATTTTATATTATAACACATATAAATATGTCAAACAGCTATTTTCTTCGATATAATATTGTAAAATCTGAAAGCTTGTAAAAGGCTATAACTATCACTTCCAGCTCTTCCAGATCTCCGGCTGATATCCTACTGTCGCCTGTTTTCCGTTTCTTACCACAGGGACTTTGATGATGCTCTGGTTTTCGAGAATTTTCTCTGCTTTGTCTTCCTCTGCGATATAAGTGATCAATGCCAGCAGGTCTTTATCCTTGCAGTCAGTATCTATCAGTTTATCATAACCGCCAATTGCCTGGCAGACAGATTGGAATTCTCCTTTACTTAAGCCTTTTTCTTTCATATCTATAAACTGATATTTAATTCCCCGTTCTTTGAAATAGCGTTCTGCTTTCTTGCTGTCAAAGTTTTTCTTTGTTCCGAATATTTGTATATTCATAGTCTAATGCTTTCTCCCATTTTTTAAGAATTATTGTTCCTGCTATATTTTCTCTTTTCCTGCCTGTTCATTTTAAATTTCCATCCATTTCACATTTTTTTCAAATTCTCACCACATATTTCTCACATTTTCCGGTTATATTATTACCTGTACAGAGCAAAGAGTAATTGCAAATAAAACTTTTTCTTTTTCATACTTTTGCCGGGAATCGATGAGGTTCCCGGCCTCCTTCTTTTATTCCGTTATTTTTTATTCCGTTAGATTTTCTTTTTAATATGGTTATAGATATTCAGTCCTTTTGTCTGTCCGTATTTGGAAATGATAGATCTGTAAATCTGCTGCTTTCTGTTTTTGTCTTCTGCATTTTTCTCCACAGTTGTTGAAACATAATTTACCACTTCCTTTGGCATGCCTGCCTTGTCGAGAACCGATATCAATTCCTGCTGTAATCTCTTTGTTCCGGCTTTCATGTCAATTATCTTTTGTTTTGGCTTTTTTGTATTCTGATTCTCTGATTGTTTGGCCGACTGCTTTTCAGGTTGTTCATTCAACTGTTTTTCTATTTTCTGATCAGTTTGTTCTGCTACCTGTTTGTCTTTTTCTTTACCGGTCTGTTTTTTTACCTGTTTTCTTGTCTGTACCTGTTTTCCGGAAATCTTCTCGTTTCTGGAAATTTTCACATTTTCTTCTGCTTTCCAGAATTCTATAATATGATCAAAGCCTGTATCCTTGCTGATTACAACAATTTTGCATTCTTCATCCTGACCTGTGCATTCTTTTCCTATCAGATATCCCAGATAAGATCCCAGATGCATATCTGCTGACTGATTTCCTGTCGGTACTTTATGTGTGACCAGTTTTGACTCTCCGTGATCATTGATAATATCAAGGTCTATTTTTCTGCTGTTATCTGTATAAAAAAGATGGATAATATCTGTTTCCCGTAATTTTTCGCATCCTTTGAAGCCTTCACTTCCTACATTTTCATAATCAATTAAATAATAAGTTTTGATAATCTTCATCCTCTCTTTATTTGTTAATGTTCACTCCGTTCACAGTAACCTTTATTTTTCTCTGCTGTATAATACTCTGTCATTTTCAGCCGGATAATTCTTTCCTATTTTAACATGCATCTTTTATCAGCACAACCACATAGTGGCAGCTTTCCTGGTTAGTATTTCCTGGTTGTCTTTCCTGTCTGTTCCAGTCAGACAGAATATTATCATATCCACGAATAGTATTCCCATATTGCCACTATAATAAATTTACATACCTTTTGTGAAAAATGACGGATTTTTCATCAAATTCCAGTTGATAAATCTTTAACAAAATTCAAAAAAAGGCAAAAATCCTGTTGATTTTAAGCGTTAAATATGTATAATAGTAAAAGAGAAGCGATACCCATTCGCTTTTATGGTAAGGTATCTTAAGCCTGTTTAAACAGGCGCTTTCATTAACGAAGAAAAGAGGTTAAACGTAAGATGGCAAAAATCGATTTAAGCAAGTATGGCATTACCGGAACTACAGAAATTGTCTACAACCCTTCTTATGAAGTATTATTTGAAGAAGAAACCAAACCGGAACTGGAAGGCTTTGAAAAAGGTCAGGTCAGCGAACTTGGTGCAGTTAACGTTATGACAGGTATCTACACAGGACGTTCTCCTAAAGATAAATACATCGTTATGGATGAGAACTCCAAAGATACAGTATGGTGGACAACAGACGAATACAAAAACGATAACCATCCTGCAACTCAGGAAGCATGGGATGCAGTAAAAGAAATCGCTAAAAAAGAGCTCTCCAACAAGAGACTTTTCGTAGTAGATGCATTCTGCGGTGCTAACAAAGATACTCGTATGGCTATCCGTTTCATCGTTGAAGTTGCTTGGCAGGCACATTTCGTAACAAATATGTTCATCCAGCCAACAGCTGAAGAACTTGAAAACTTCGAGCCAGATTTCGTTGTATACAACGCTTCCAAAGCTAAAGTTGAAAACTATAAAGAATTAGGCCTGAACTCTGAAACAGCTGTAATGTTCAACATCACAACTAAAGAGCAGGTTATCGTAAACACATGGTACGGCGGAGAAATGAAGAAAGGTATGTTCTCTATGATGAACTACTTCCTTCCACTGAAAGGCATGGCTTCCATGCACTGCTCTGCAAACACAGATATGAACGGCGAAAACACAGCTATCTTCTTCGGTCTTTCCGGAACAGGTAAAACAACTCTTTCCACAGACCCGAAACGTCTCCTGATCGGTGATGACGAGCATGGCTGGGATGACAACGGCGTATTCAACTTTGAAGGTGGATGCTACGCTAAAGTTATCAACCTTGACAAAGAATCTGAGCCGGACATCTACAATGCGATCAAACGTAACGCTCTTCTTGAGAACGTAACACTTGATGCTGAAGGCAAGATTGATTTCGCAGATAAGAGTGTAACAGAGAATACTCGTGTATCTTATCCGATCAACCACATTGAAAACATCGTTCGCCCGATCTCTTCTGCACCGGCAGCTAAGAACGTAATCTTCCTGTCCGCAGACGCTTTCGGAGTACTTCCTCCGGTATCTATCCTGACAGAAGCTCAGACTCAGTACTATTTCCTGTCTGGATTCACAGCTAAACTTGCTGGTACAGAGCGTGGAATCACAGAGCCTACACCTACATTCTCTGCTTGCTTCGGACAGGCATTCCTTGAACTGCATCCGACAAAATACGCAGAAGAACTTGTTAAGAAAATGGAAAAGAGCGGAGCAAAAGCTTACCTGGTTAACACAGGATGGAACGGAACAGGAAAACGTATCTCCATCAAAGATACTCGTGGTATCATCGATGCAATCCTTAACGGAGATATCCTTAACGCTCCTACTAAGAAGATCCCATTCTTCGATTTCGAAGTTCCAACAGAGCTTAACGGCGTAGACACAGGTATCCTCGATCCTCGTGACACATATGCTGACGCTTCTGAATGGGAAGAAAAAGCGAAAGATCTTGCTGGAAGATTCATCAAGAACTTCGCTAAATATGAAGGAAATGCAGCTGGTAAAGCACTTGTTGCAGCTGGTCCTCAGTTATAATTATAATTGCTGAATTAAAGTTAATTATAATTAAATTATAATTTTATTGTCCAAATGAGTACGAAAGGGATGCGAGTAATTCGCATCCCTTTTTCATGTTGTTTCGGTGGTCAAGCGGATATTCGCAATCCGCTTCGCTACAGGGCTCTGAGTTTTTCTGCCACTTTCTCATATGCGGGTACCGGAACGTGATATTCTTCTCCCATTCTTACTACTTCGTAAACTAATCCGTCAATTTCGGACTGTTTTCCTGCCATGATATCCCGCTGCATGGAAGTGGTTGCTTCCGGTGCGAGGTTGGAAAGGATTTTTAAATTTACTTCTGCCATATCTTTCTGGAAAGGAACTCCCATGGCTTCTGCAAGTGCTGCGATTTCTTTTATCATGGTCTTAAAAAGTTCTCTGGCTTCGCCTTCTTTCTGGAAATCTGCGGCAGTTGCGTGGTAATAGAGTCCTGCTGCCCCGATCGGGGATACATAGGAAAATTTCTCCAGTGCTTCACGGCGGATGTTTTCCGAAAGAGTCCCGTCGATATGACTGTCACAGAGGTCTTTCTGAATCTCTTTCAGTTCCGGTCGGAATTCTGCTTTGTCTCTTACGCCGAATACAATGTGCAGAATCTGTCCATGCTGGAGAAGTTTTCCCGGTTCTTTAATGTTGGCAGAAACATAGATGCAGCCGTCCGTTACCAGAAGATCCGGCAGTTCTTTCTGCATTTTTCCACCTGTTCCATATATATTCAACACTGGAATTACAATAGTATTTTTCCTGGCAATGCGTTTGATAAACGGAATCGTTTCCTGTAAGGAATAGCCTTTTACGCAGACAAAAATTACGTCCGGATGCTCTGCATAATGCTCCATATCTGTAGCAGGAATGCTTATGTTTTCCTCTGTTTTATCCCACATTTTCTCCAATGTAAGACCCTGTTTCTGGATCTTTTTCAGGTGTTCGCCTCTCGCGATCAGGGTTACGTCCTTGCCTGCTTTTTTCATATAATATCCGGTAACACCACCGGTTCCTCCGGCTCCAATGATTAAGTATTTCATATTTATTTTCTGCCCCGCTTTCATTGTTTTGATTCTTATATCATAGCACAATTGCAATTTTTCTTCAGTATATTTTATGCATTACGCTGACATAATTTTGCATTGACAGTTTATTTTTTGCCCTGTAATATCAATGGTATCAATATCAGAATATATTACGCAGGAAAAGTATTAAGATGGAACGATATCTGGAATTTAGAATAGATGAACAAACTACAGAACTTAAAACGGAAGCATTTCTGAAAAAGAATGCAGGACTTACAAAACGGCAGATCAGCCAGGCGAAGTTTCGACCGGACGGGATTACCAGAAACGGAGTTCGCTGTCGTGTAACTGAGACAATATATCCAGGCGATGTGATCCGCGTTTGTCTGGAGGAAGCCGGGACTGCTTCTGCGCATCTTGAAAATTATAATGACGGAATCAGAAGTAAGGATTTGTCGGATTTCCATTCCAACAGAGCTTCAGCTCCAGTTTCCGAAACTTCTTTTTCTCTGAATATTTTATATGAAGATACGGATATTCTGGCGGTTGATAAACCGGCAGGAATGGTTACGCATCCAACGGGAATGCATTATACAGACAGCCTCTCCAATCTTGTTGCCGGTTACTTTCGAGAGAAAAATGAACAGGTCTGTGTCCGCCCGGTGGGGCGGCTGGATCAGGAGACTTCCGGGATTGTGGTTTTTGCCAAAAATCAGGTAGCAGCTTCAAGGCTTCAATCTGTAAAATCTCCATGCAAAATTCACAAGCAATATCTTGCCGCTGTATCCGATACTTTGCCTGTAGATATGCCTGGTGTCTGGCATACCTTAGATTTACCGCTGATGCAGGACCCGGAGAATCATCTGAAAATGAAAACTGCTGCTGATCTTTCCTTACATTCATCTGCATTATCGGGAAAAATCAAAACAGCAGTTACTCATTATCATACTCTTTTTTCCAGTCAGGACTGGTCGCTTATCACACTTAAGCTGGATACCGGACGTACCCACCAGATCCGTGTCCATATGGCATCCACAGGACATCCTTTGCTTGGAGATACTCTTTATCATTCAGACGATAAAATATCTTCCTGTGCTTCCTTTTCCAGGGCAGCCCTTCATGCATGGAAAGTTTCTTTTCAGCATCCTTTCAGAGATGAAATGCTCCTTCTGGAAGCACCATTACCTTTCGATTTTCGTGAACTGGTTTCACTTTCAGGGTCTGACCTGTTGTCTATTTAAGCTTCAAGTTCTTTGATCAGATTTACCATTTCAATGGCACTGAGTGCACAGTCATAGCCTTTATTTCCTGCTTTTGTACCTGCGCGTTCAATTGCCTGCTCGATGTTTTCTGTGGTAAGTACTCCGAATAATACCGGAACTCCTGTTTCCAGTGATACTGATGCAATCCCTTTGGAAACCTCATTGCATACATAATCATAATGACTGGTATTTCCACGAATCACAGCACCTACGCAGATAACCGCATCATACTTTCCACTTTTTGCCATTTTAGACGCGATCAGTGGGATTTCAAAAGCACCTGGTACCCACGCTACCTGGATGTCCTCTTCTTTTACATTGTGACGTGTCAGTCCATCCATGGCACCACTTACCAGCTTGGAAGTTATAAATTCATTGAAGCGGGCTGCTACAATTCCTACTTTCATTCCATCTGATACTAATTTTCCTTCTAATGTTTTCATTTTTTCTGGTCCTTTCATCTGTAAATTTATATTTTTTAACCTGTACAGGTTTTTATATACGGTAAATTTTATTTTCGGGAACGTTATCGTTATATATGAAAATCCCCGCTGTATTTAATACTTCAGAATATGTCCCATTCGTAATTGTTTTGTCTTAAGATAACGCAGATCATACGCTGTGGCATTCATCTGTATCGGAACTCTCTGTTTGATCCTGATGCCAAATTCTTCCAACTGATAAACTTTATCCGGGTTATTTGTCAGCAGCCGCAGCTCTTTTACCCCAAGATTTCTCAGAATCTGCGCACCAATGTAGTATTCTCTTTCGTCTCCGGCAAATCCAAGTGCCAGATTCGCTTCGAGTGTATCCATTCCCTGTTCCTGAAGTTCATAGGCACGAAGTTTATTGATCAGTCCGATTCCTCTTCCTTCCTGTCTCATATAAAGGAGTATCCCTCTGCCTTCTTCCTCAATCTGGGCCATCGCCGCTGCAAACTGCTGTCCGCAGTCACAACGCTGTGATCCAAAAACGTCTCCTGTCAAGCACTCTGAATGCACACGGCACAGGACGTTTTCTCCATCTCCGATTTCACCTTTTACCAGTGCTACATGATGTTCCCCATTCAGGCGGTTTACAAATCCATACGCCATAAACTCTCCGTATCTGGTCGGCATTTTTGTGGTCGTCACGCGATCCACCAGAATATCATGGCATTTACGGTAATTCTGAATATCTTTAATTGTTATGAATTTAAGATTCCACTTTCCGGCAAGTTCCCGTAACTCAGAAGTCCGCATCATAGTGCCGTCTTCTCTCATAATTTCACAGCACAGCCCGCACTGTTTTAACCCTGCAAGTCTGCACAGGTCTACAGTTGCCTCTGTATGTCCGTTTCTTTCCAGAACACCGTTCTTCTTCGCCAGAAGTGGAAACATATGTCCGGGGCGTCTGAAATCTTCGGGTTTTGCATTCTCATCCACACATTTCATGGCAGTAACAGAACGTTCTGCCGCAGAGATTCCTGTAGTGGTGCTGATATGGTCTACGGAAACAGTAAAAGCAGTTTCGTGATTATCTGAATTTTCTGCTACCATCTGCGGGAACTGCAGTTTTCTTACATATTCCTCAGACATTGGCATACAGATAAGTCCTTTTCCGTGAGTTGCCATAAAGTTAATATTTTCTGTTGTGGCAAACTCTGATGCACAGATAAAATCTCCTTCATTCTCTCTGTCCGGATCATCCGTTACCAGAATAATTTTTCCATTCCGAAGTTCTTCCAGAGCTTCTTCTACTGAATCAAATCCGTTCATTTTTTCTCTCCTTATACAATATATTTTTCTGTTGTTAAGAGGGCAAAATCATTCGTATTGGCTGCTTATCTGGTTCGTGTCAGGCAGATAAAACATCCACTGTACAGTTCTGCATCAATCGAATAACCGCTTTGTGGTTAATTCTGTCAAAAGCCATACTTATTCAGAAAATCCCGTGTAATATTACTTTTTATCGGCTGTTCTTTCACAGGCGTTATTAATTTTTCCACGTATTTTCCAATTATGTCTGTCTCCAGATTGACGATATCTCCTTCTTTGCGTTCTCCGAGGACTGTAATCTTTACTGTATGAGGAATTGCAGAAATGGAAAAGTCTGTTTCTGAGACTTTTGCCACTGTAAGACTGATTCCATCAACTGTTACAGAACCTTTTGTCACAATATATTTCATAATTTGTGGTGAAGCCTGAATGGTGTACCAGACAGCATTATCATCTCTGCGAATTTCCGTGATTTTTCCTGTTCCATCCACATGCCCGGCAACAATGTGTCCTCCAAATCTTCCATTTGCAGGCATTGCCCTTTCCAGATTTACATGCTGTCCCAAAGAAAGCTGAATCAGCGCAGAACGATTCAATGTCTCATGCATCACATCTGCTGTAAAACCATCTTCCAGACATGCAGTTACAGTGAGGCAGATTCCATTTACAGCTACACTGTCCCCTGTTTTCAGATCATCCAGAATTTTCTCTGCCCGTATCGTAAATACTGCTGAATTTGCTCCTTTTTTTATTTTTTTCACAGTTCCCAGTTCTTCAACAATTCCCGTGAACATTACTCTTCACCTCACTCTCTATAAGAAAATCATCTCCTATTCTGATTATTTCGCTGTTTTTTAATAATATTGCGCTGGCAGGATCAGGAAATCCTTTTCCTTCTATCGGTGTCTTTGCACTTTCTCCCCCAAAAAGTTTGGGTGCTATATAGGTCTGGACTTTCTGAACAATACCGCTTTCGAGTGCTGACCAGTTTAAAGTGCCTCCTCCTTCCAGTAAGATACTGTCTATCTTTGCAGCTCCCAGAAGTTCCATTAGTCTGTTTAAATCTATGTGTCCGTTTTTTTCCGGGACATCCAGAACTTTACATCCCATATCTTCATAATTCTTTATCTTCTGCTGGTCTTTACTGCTGGTTGCAAAGATTGTTGGAATTGTTGATGCCGTTTTCACAATTCTGGAATTCAGTGGTGTCCGCAAGTGGGAGTCACAGATAATACGCACAGGATTTCTGCCGTTTTCCAGTCTGCATGTAAGCATCGGATCATCTGCCAGCACAGTTCCCACTCCAGCCATAATCCCTGTATATTTCAATCTCTGTTTCTGCACATGCATTCTGGCAGCTTCGCCTGTCACCCATCTGGATGCGCCTGTATAAGTGGCAATTTTTCCATCCATGGTCATCGCATATTTCATGACTACATATGGTTTTTGATTCTGTATGTAATAGAAAAATGCTTCATTGAGTTTATCGCACTCTTCTTTTAAAACGTTTTCCGTTACTTCGATCCCATGCTCTTTCAGAATCCGGATTCCTTTTCCTGAAACCAGGGGATTAGGGTCCGAGGAACCAATGATCACACGTCTGATCCCCGATTCCAGGATTGCATTGACACACGGAGGCTGTTTCCCGTAATGGCAGCAAGGTTCCAGAGTAACATATATGGAGGCACCTTCTGGCTGTTCTGTACATGATGCCAGAGCTTCCCTTTCTGCATGAGGTTCACCGTATTTTCTGTGATATCCCTGGCCAATGACTTTTCCTCTTTTGACGATCACGGCACCTACCATTGGGTTAGGTGCTGTAAATCCCATTCCTTTTTGTGCCAGTTCTAACGCCATTTTCATATATTGCCTGTCTTTTTCCATATCCGTTATATCTTTCAATCCCTCATCTCCTGTTCTTCTGATGGTACTGATGATACCAAAAAAGCCCCGGTGTCTTTCAACATCCAGGGCCTGTAAATTAATATCTGTTTGAATTATCTTCGTGTGAATCTGACTTTTTGCTTCATCATTAAAACTGCTTTGATGATATAAAAAAGCTCTGGAATAAATTTATTATTCCAGAGCAGTCGCTTTCACAGATCAGTTAATTCTTCTGTATCTCTACTACTATCTTCTTTCATCCAGACTGTACTGTCGGCTTCGGAATTGCACCGAATCATACCTTACGGCTCGTGGGCTTTACCACCGGTAGGGAATTGCACCCTGCCCTGAAGATCTTATTTTATTTTTATCAGCAATTTCTAAATTTTATCCTGCTGATGTCTGAAAGTATACTCTTAACTTTTATTTATGTCAAGATTTTTTCAAACATATAATTTCAGTTTTTCAGGAAAGTAATTCTCTTACCATCTCTGCATTGAATGTCACACCTGTCAGGTGGTCTACTTCAATCTGGTACAGGGCATTGGCTGCAATATGCTCTGCCGCCTGTTCCAGGTCACGGATTCCGCTGGTGTTTTTGTGTTTCTCAACAATAGCCTCCAGACCGTCTTCTGTCACTACGCATTCTTCTGCTTTGAGGCTCATACGTTTCAGAACTTTCGGAAGTACATATTTGGAGAAGATAATCTTCTTCTCTTCTGAGGTGTAATCCGGAATATCGATCACTGCAAAACGGGACATCAGAGGTGCGCTGATCTGGGATTTATCATTTGCTGTAGCGATCGGATAAACGCCCACTGTCGGCACCATACATTCCATGTAGTTATCTGTAAATCCAAGGTTGTCAAGCAGTGTCAGAAGTACATCTGCCGGGTTTCCGTTGCCCTTGCCTGATGCTGCTTTATCAAGCTCGTTGATGATGAATACAAGGTTGGATTCTCCTGCTGCTGAGAAGGCTTCCATGATGATTCCAGGCTTTGCGTTTGCATAGATCCTGGAGCTTCCTGTGAGCTGTTCCGGATCGTTGATGGAACTCATATCCAGAGTTGTCCACGGAAGTTTCAGGATACGGGCAACCGCATAGGCAATCTGAGATTTACCTGTACCTGCCGGGCCTACAAGAAGAAGTCCGTATGCCGGAAGTGTATGGGTACGGTTGATCTGAATGATCGTCTCAATGATACGCTGCTTTACAGATTCCATTCCGTAGAGTTCTTCGTCAAGGATTCTGCGGGCTTCCTGAGGATCAATTGCTTCAAAGTAATTACTCTTCCACTGTACATTCATCATAATGGAAAGAGCTCGCTGAGCATGGCGTCTTTCCTCCGGAGATACTTCGTGGGAACGGGCAACTGCAAGGTTTCTTCTTGCCCAGAGACGGATGTTGTCCGGAAGGGTTCTGCCTGCGCAGGTCATAAAATCAGTGATGCTCTGAATACTTGTCAGCTTCATTTCATCTCCTGTTTCTTCCTCATCTTCGTCTTCTGCGATCTCTGCCGGTGCACTGCTTGCAAGAAGTCTCTCGATCATAAACTGAAGAAATCCGTCCTCTGCGGAGAGCTTTGTGCCGCCGCCGAATGCAGTCTCACGAATCTTATAAACTGCATATCCTTTCTCCTGATTCTGTCCGGAAAGACGTACATTGATGTGATTCTCTCCAAGCCATTTCAGAAGGCTTACGAATCTTGAATCAATGCTAAGAATATCTGCTGCGAAAGTTCCATCGTCCTCTTTAAACTCAAAGGAAGTACGTTTGATCGGGTTTGTAAAAATACCGCAGGAATGATGTTTCCACTGGCGGCTGCTGTTATCAAGAACCATGATCGGTTTCTCAGGGGATGTTTCCTGTTCATTGGACTGGAAAGTCGTGTAGGTACATTCAGACTGTACACCTGGTTTCTTGTCTGAAGCACCGCTGAAATCAAATACTGGCATGGTGTGTTTACTCCTTTTATCTTATCCTTATTCAGTGTAAAATTTTGTATAATTCCTTATTATTTTAGCAGAATCTTTCCTTTTTATCAATTATGGAAATGTATTTCCTGTATAATTATTCACAAATTTAGCTGCTTTTTGATTCTGACCACTTTTCTCTTCCAATATATCATAATACCATACAGATATATGGTATTATTTAGCGCACATAAAACCATACTGGTGTAACATAATACCTATTTATTCTCTCAAAATCATTGACGGTAACATTCGCAGGCTTTATAATAGGGATAACTGAGAATTTCCAGATATTCTCTGGAAATTCGAAATTTACTTTTAGGAGAGCAAAATGAGCAAAATTATTTTAACCGGTGACCGCCCAACAGGCCGCCTTCATGTTGGACATTATGTTGGTTCATTATCCGAGCGTGTTCGTTTACAGAACTCCGGCTTATATGATGAAATTTATATTATGATCGCAGATGCACAGGCATTAACAGATAACGCTGAACACCCTGAGAAAGTTCGCCAGAACATCCTTCAGGTCGCCCTGGATTATCTTGCATGCGGCATTGATCCTGAGAAATCCACTATCTTTATCCAGTCCATGGTTCCGGAGCTTACAGAGCTTACTTTCTATTATATGAACCTTGTTACTGTGGCACGTGTACAGCGTAATCCTACAGTTAAATCTGAAATCCAGATGCGTAATTTCGAGGCAAGCATCCCCGTCGGTTTCTTCTGCTATCCGATCAGCCAGGCTGCAGACATCACTGCATTCCACGCTACTACTGTTCCGGTTGGCGAAGATCAGCTTCCAATGCTCGAGCAGTGCAAGGAGATCGTCCACAAATTTAATACTGTTTATGGCGAAACTCTGACAGAGCCTGAGATTATTCTGCCATCCAATAAAGCATGCTTACGTCTGCCAGGTATTGACGGAAAAGCAAAAATGAGCAAATCTCTCGGAAACTGCATCTACCTTTCAGATGAAGAAGCTGATGTTAAGAAGAAGGTTATGTCCATGTTCACAGACCCGAATCATCTTCGTGTGGAAGATCCGGGACGTGTGGAAGGAAACCCTGTATTTATTTATCTGGACGCATTCTGCAAACCGGAATATTTTGCAGAGTTCCTGCCTGAATATCAGAATCTGGATGAACTGAAAGCCCATTATACACGCGGCGGTCTGGGTGATGTCAAGGTTAAGAAATTCCTGAACAAAGTACTCCAGGCAGAGCTTTCTCCAATCCGCGAGAGACGTAAATACTGGGAGCAGCATCTTGATGATGTATATGATATCCTCAAAGAGGGAAGCAGGGTTGCTGAAGCAAAAGCTGCACAGACACTTCATGATGTTCGTTCAGCAATGCAGATCAACTACTTTGATGATAACAGCTTAATCAAATAATTCTGTAACAAATACAAAAACAGGTTCAGATACAAAGTATATTTTACTTCAATCTGAACCTGTTTATTTTTATGTTATGATGTTAGGGTCAAAAGGCATTTTGCCCTAACTTTATATCTGATACCATTTGATCTCATTTGCCTCCAGATGTAACTGGAAGCTGCTTCCATCTCCTCTGTAAACAGTAGTATCCTGTGGCTCATAAGTATTATTTACCACACAGTATTTACCATTCTTTACATAAGCATGTACTTCTACATTGTAGTTAGTGGAATACCAGCAGTGAAGTTCTTCCTCTGCAGATGCTGACCAGAGAACTGCTCTGTAGAATACACGGCTGTTTTTGAAGCTGTATGGAAGTCCACTGATATAAACGCCTCTTCCTTTTCCGAATTTCTTTACAGCCATCTGTACTTCCTGTTCTTTCTGGATCAGGATTTCTGTCTCCGGCAATGCATAAATATTCTTCTTGCCTTCTCCAAAATCAATCTCTCCCTCTGCATCCTGCAGGATAAAATGGTCTCTGTGTTCTTCCCAGTTATATTTATCAGTGTTCAGATTGAATCCATGCTCCTCTTCCACACCAAGAATATCATCCAGCTGGAAGAATTTGCCCTGCCACTGATGTGCAGCCGGTTCTCCTACACCGATAAATCCTCCGCCGTTGTATACAAATTCCCTGACAGCAGTAATAACTGTTTCATCGATCCAGTTTTCTCCGCCTGTCTGTGCAGTATCTGCATCTCCCACATTAATAATAACATCAAAGTTTTTCAGCAGTTCTCTGTTTTCACGGATGTCATCAAAGCTGATAAATGACACGTCAAAAGGTGCACCGCTTAATGCTTCTATAATTCCAAAATAAGAATAATTCTGCTTATAATAAATAGCATGATGTACCATGTGGTTACCCCAGGAACGCATTTTTCCCCAACAGTTCAGAACTGCCACACGTTTCACGCAATAGGGAGTTGTTCCCTGAATATTATCATACAGAGTACGGAATTCCTCACATACTTCTTTGATATACTGTACAAAGTCCGGGAATTCAAGGGCAAGTTTCAGATATCCGCCGTAGCCTATTCTCTGGATCGGGCTTCTTAAGATTGCTCTTCTTGCTGTTACCCAGTTCACTTTTGCCTCTTTTACAGGATCTCCTCCTTCATGGAAGGTATCCGGGAAGAAATATGGCAGGAATCTTCCTTCTGTATATTTCACATTCTTAATGTCACTGAACAAGCGTAAGGTTGCTCCGTTTCCAACACTTCCCACTACAGCGTCCAGTCCGATGGATGCAAATTCATCCATAAAAGGTTCCATACCGATCCAGTGGTCTCCCATGAACATCATAGCCTCTTTGCCATATTCATGAACAATATCTACCATTTCTTTGGCAAGCTTCGCTACTTCTCTTCTCTGGAATGCCTGGAAATCTTTAAATTCTTTAGACGGGATTCTGTATGTATTGTTCATATATCCCTGATCAATGATATATTCCGCTCTGAAAGGATAGCCCACTTCTTTCTCAAACTGCTCCAGAATATATGGGCTGACAGATGCAGAATAGCCAAACCAGTCTACATATTTTTCTCTTGCAAGCTCATCAAATATAAGGGTAAACTGATGGAAAAATGTAGTGAAACGCACAACATCCACATATTCATGGGTATCCAGGAATCTGCGCAAACGTTCCAGAGAATGAGCTTTTGTTTTTGGCTGGCGCACATCAAATGTGATCTGTGGCTCTACATCTTTCCAGTCATTTACTACTGAATTATACATGTGTACCGGGTCCCACATAATATATGCCAGAAAGCTTACAGTGTATTCATGAAACAGCTTTGCAGATCTGATCACTACATTACCTGTTTCTTCCTCATAGCTCCACAGCTCTGTTGATACCGGTTCTCCGGTGGTGCGGTCTATAACTTCCCACCATCTGTAGATATCATCTCTTGTATTCACTGCCAGCATATCCGGATATAAATGATCCATCAGGTGAATTTCCAGCTTGTCCTCTGTTGCTGTATGGAAAGATGTCATGATATACATCTGCTGGATTTCCTCAGGATGTGCCTTTGCCCATTCATTATCCTTACGGGTTGTATAATAGGTTGCATATATCTTGGAGCCAGTGTCTTTTAATTCCTTCGGGAATTCTGTTCCGTCACAGTCACGGATCGCATCTGCACCCCACTCATCCAGTATCTCCAGTGTCTGTGGCACTACATCCAGATTGGTTGGTATTGTTACACGACCTTTTTTCATTGTTGTTTGTCTCCTCTCTCTGTATAAACCTGTCTTACTTTTTACTTATCTAACCTGATTCTGCTCTTTCTTGCGCCTTATCTGTCTATAGAATACGTTCTTTCCAAAACATTTTCAATTCTCTTTTTGCTTTGTTTTTTAGAAATCTTGCTGTACAAATCAAATTGTGATATTATATAAAAAATGTTATCGAAAATTTTGAAAGGAATTCTGTTTTTGATTATAATACCCTATATTTTTTTATCTTTCAAAGTTTTTTTATGCATTTAGTCCAATCATAACAACTAAATGCAGAACAGATTCCCTCTATTATTTTTGTTCACTCTTTTGCATTAGACAAAATCACTAAATTATGGAGGAGGAACTTTTTTATGAGTACACATTCTCTTCGCTTCAGCCCTGAAGATACTGCACCACAGGAGGTCACACTTCTGAATGCATCTTCTTCCCTCTATGAAGGTGACTGGCCAAGCATTCCCCACTCCCATGCATTCACTGAATTATTTTATGTGCGGGACGGACAGGGGGAATTTCTGCTTGAAGATGAAATCTACCCTATTTCAAAAGATGACCTGATCATTGTTAACCCTCACATTAATCACACTGAAATTTCCAGAGGAAACCCACCTCTCAGCTATTTCACAGTGGGCGTAGACGGATTATCTTTCTCTTTTAATGATCAGAAAGAATATCGCATCTTTAACTGCAGAAAAAAGAAAACAGATCTGCTTTTTTACTTTAATGCTCTGTTTCAAGAACTGGATAATCAATCGGAAGGGTACGAAAAAATCTGCAGACATATGCTTAATATTCTGATCCTTCAGCTTCAGCGGATCACAGATTCTCCTTTTGAACTGATCACTGCACAACATCCAAGCAAGGAATGTGCACATATCAAGCGATATCTTGATTCTAATTACGGAGAAAACATCTCTCTTGATCATCTGTCTGCCATCAGCCACCTGAACAAGTATTATCTCAGCCATGAATTTACCAAATATTATGGGATTTCTCCTATGAACTATCTAAACCGAAAGCGGATTGAGGTATGTAAAGAGCTTCTGGAAAATACTGATTACGGGATTTCAGATATTGCGCATCTCACAGGATTCTCCTCTCAGAGTTATCTCTCCCAGAGCTTTCGCAAATCCTGTGGCATGACTGCAGGAACTTACCGTAAACTTAAGAAAAAAAGAAAGGATCCTATTTAATATCATGCAATACACATTTCCAAACTACTATAAAGAATTTTCCTGCATTGCAGGAGCCTGTCCGGATACCTGCTGCGCAGGATGGCAGATCGTGATTGACGATCAGACACTGAAGAAGTACCAGCACTTTAAAGGTCCGTTCCGCAATCGCCTGCACAATGATATTGACTGGAAAGAACATGTTTTCCGCCAGTATAACAGACGCTGTGCTTTTCTCAACGAAGAGAACCTGTGTGATATCTACACAGAAGCAGGACCGGAAATGTTCTGCAGAACCTGCAGAAATTATCCTAGACATATTGAAGAATTTGAAGGTCTGCGTGAGATTTCCCTGTCGCTCTCCTGTCCGGAGGCAGCAAGGATTTTACTTTCCCAAAAAGAAAAGGTACACTTTATCACAAAAGAAAAAAAGACAAAAGAAGAAGTCTATGATGACTTTGATTATTTCCTGTTCACTGCACTTATGGACACCCGTGATATGCTTATAGATATCATCCAGGACAGAGCTGTACCCATGCAGAAACGTCTGTGGAAACTTCTGGCTGCTGCACATGATTTCCAGTTATGTGTAAATAAAAATGAACTCTTTAAATGGGAAGAAATGCGAAAACGACATGAAGATTCCGGATACGGAGATAGATTTTGCAACAAAATTTACTCTCGTATAAATACAGATAACATAGAAAACAGTTCTGCTGCATCTGCCTGCGCAAATACACCAGAACAATTATTTAAAAAAATGTGGAAAAATGTTGTCCCGGAAATGGAGGTTCTGCGCCCGGGATGGCAGGAATACTTAAAGAATTGTCTGACTCCACTGTATAATGGAAATACAGATCCGCAGTCTGACTCCGGAAATCTTTATTCCTGGCAGAAAAGTGAATTTGATTTCTCTTATCCGGACTGGCAGATTCAGGAGGAACAGCTTCTTGTTTACTGGATCTATACCTATTTCTGCGGTGCAGTTTATGATGATGAGATCTTCACCAAGGTGAAAATGGCAGTTGTGGGCACCCTGTTCATCCATGAATTAAATGTGGGAACCTATCTGAAAAACAACCGGCAGTTTAAGCTGGATGACCAGATCCGTATCTGTTATCAGTTTTCAAGAGAACTGGAACACTCAGATCTTAACCTGAACAGATTTGAAGAATTAATGTCTGAAAAAGAGATTTTCTCCTTTGAAAATCTGCTGAAAATCTGCTGATGCATACTTTCCCTGTCTTATCTGTATCATCTGACACCTCAGGTAGTCAGATGAACATTTATGCTTTGTAAAAAAACCTTACGGTACAGAAAATATCTTTATACGGATATTGTTCTGTACAGCAAGGTTTTTTATCGCTAGAGCATTTTTCAAACACGCTCAGGCCAGTGCCAGCAAATCTTTTCCTTCTTTCAGCCTCTCATAAAACTGTATGTAGAAATCCTGATCCTGGTCATATGGTTTGAGATAGAATCTGTTCACCACAAAGAGGTTCAGATTTCTGATCAGATCTGGATCCTCAGCATTGTACAGTACTTCCTGCACATCCAGCAGAAAATAATGCCAGTCATTGACAAATTTCTCATAATTTTTCAGATCCGGTGTGTCAATCCATTTTTTTACCTTGATCTTACTTCTGTTTGTTTTGTGACATTCATGGATCTGAAGAATATATTTAAAACTGCCATTCTCGTAGAATCTTCCCAGCGGGAATAATCTGCAGAATCCCGGCCGAATAGAGTGGATGTGACAGCGTCCTTCACTGTTAAGGAATATACACTGTTCCTTAACTCCTGTCATCCGAAGATGCGGAAGGATATTTCCATCTGTCACTCCCAGTTCCAGATATTCCTGTAAAAGCTGCTCTGCTGATTTCTGTAATCCTGCCGACAATCTGTATACATCATATGGATCCAGGAGCACAGAATCTCCCATTCCCTGACAACAGTCACAGCAGCCTTCACAGTCATGGCAGTCTGCCTTTACCATATCATTAGAATCATATAATTTACCATCCGAAATCTCTTCCAGTGTCTGTTCTCTGCGCATATGCTATGCTTTTTCCTTTCTCTCAAAAAGCCTCTAATCCTGTAACACCCCAGTCTGAAGCAAGATCTTTCATACCTTCCAAAACTTCCTCCCTTGAATATCCGTTATCATCCAGGAAATCTCCATCCATATCATTCAGATACAGATAAAAGGTCAGTGCCAGTTCCAGATAGTCTACATCATCTTCTACCATACCCATATATAATTCGTTTTCTGCTTCATTGATCTTGCCTTCTTCTGCCAGTTTCATAATTGTAGCAAAAAGCCGGTCTGCCTCTGTGTAATCTGCTTCCTTCTCCGGAAGTTTGTAATTGGGCTGCTGCTCATGAAGCAGAAGCTTCGCGATCAGTCTTCCTACGTCCTGAATATTTCTTATCATATGATCATCCTGTACTGCCATAATATTATCTTCCCTTCTTTTTTATTTTACCTAGAGTGTGTCTGAAAAAGGCTTTCTGCAAGATGTGCGTCACAATTTGTGGTATATTTTGCCCGGATGAGGGCGCCGTAGCGGGCTACGGCAACTGAATTCGGGTGAAATATCCCGCAAAGTGGGGCGTGCAGATTGCGGGAATGATTTTTCAGACACGCTCTAGTACATCGTTTCGTAAATAACTATACCCATCGCATAGGATGCGGATTCGCAGACAAGAGAGTGATATAGTTATTCCAGTTTTAATCCTGCCAGTGCCTGTGCAAATGCATTATTCACCGGCTCCTTGGCTTCTTTCTGCTGCTGTCTCATATATTTTTGAACATCACGCTTATTGACTCCTGCTCCCTCTTTGGCTCTTCTCGCCTGAAAAGCAGAGAGCTTTTCTTTATAGCCGCAGGCACAGATAAATGTCTCTTCCTTACCTTTCACATACATTTCCATACGTTTATGACACTTGGGACAACGGGCATTGGTAGTTCTGGACAGGGTTTCTTTATAACCGCACTCTCTGTCCTGACATACAAGCATTTTTGCATTCTTTCCATTCACTGCCAGAAGCTTCTTTCCGCAGTTCGGGCAGATCTTGTTTGTAAGATTATCATGCCTGAAGGTTCCCTGTCCGGTTTTGATCTCATCTACAATGTCACAGGTATAGTTCCTGATTTCTTTCAGGAAGGTTTCCTGTTTCATTTTACCTTTTGCAATATTTCCAAGCTTCATCTCCCAGTCTGCGGTCAGTTCCGGCTTGCGCAGTTCCTCGGGTACCAGTTCCAGAAGTTGCTTTGCCTTGGAGGTCAGATGGATTTCATTGCCTTTTTTCTCCATCAGAAAGCTGTTAAACAGTTTCTCAATAATATCGGCCCTTGTGGCAACAGTCCCCAGACCACCTGTCTCACCGAGAGTTTTCGCTGCCTTTGTATCATGACTCTCCATATAGCGCACCGGATTCTCCATTGCTGCAAGAAGCGTTGCTTCTGTGAATCTTGCAGGTGGCTTTGTCCTGCCTGTATTCATGGATACATTCTCTATATGCAGCCTCTCACCTTTCTTCATCTGTGGAAGCTTCTGATCTTTCAGTTTCTGCGCATCGTCAGCAGTATCCTCATCCTCTTCAGTGTCGTCCGTATTTTCATACACATCTTTCCATCCGGCACTTTTTACAACTTTCCCGCTGGCAGCAAAAAGTTCTCCAGCAACAATTCCCTCCATGCTCACCTGTTCATAAACAAAAGGCGGATACAGCACACTGAGGAATCTGCGAACTACCATATCGTAAATCTTACGTTCTTCATTTGTCATATGGTCAAGCTGCACAAACTGCTCCGTAGGGATAATTGCATGATGGTCGCTGACCTTTTTATCATCCACAAAACTTCCATTTGCACGAACAGGCTGATTCATCAGTGCGCCTGCCGGTTTTCTGTACGGTCCTGTTGCGCAGGCTCTCAGTCGTTCTTTAATTGTAGGAACAATATCCTTTCCAATATATCTGGAATCTGTCCTCGGATAAGTGAGTACTTTGTGATTTTCATACAGACGCTGCATGATATTCAGAGTCTGCTTTGCAGAATATCCATATTTCCGATTTGCCTCTCTCTGCAGTGTGGTCAGGTCATACAAACCCGGTGCAAAGGATTTTTTCTCTTTGCTGGTTACGGAAGTTACTTCCAGAGACTGATTTCTGAGAACATCGGAAATCTCCTCTGCCCGTTCTTTATTAAAAGTTCTGAAGCTCTTACTCTTTGGTTCCTTCCATGTCCAGGTGATATCACCTGCTTTCAGGGTGATTCCGTAATATTCCTTCGGCTTAAATGCCCGTATCTCTTCTTCCCGTTTCGCAATCATCGCCAGTGTAGGAGTCTGTACACGCCCGCAGGAAAGCTGGGCATTATATTTACAGGTAAGTGCCCTTGTACCGTTCATTCCCACCAGCCAGTCAGCTTCCGCTCTTGCCACAGCTGCTCTGTACAGATTATCATACTCATGTCCGTTTTTCAGATTTCCGAATCCTTCTTTGATAGCTTTGTCTGTAACTGAAGAAATCCACAGTCTGCGGATTGGTTTATGACAGTCCGCTTTGTCAAGAATCCAGCGGGCTACCAGTTCACCTTCTCTTCCGGCATCTGTGGCTATTATAATATCGTTTATGTCTTTTCTGTACAGCTGCGTTTTTACTGCATTGTACTGTTTACCGGTCTGTCGAATAACTACCAGCTTCATTCGATCCGGCATCATGGGAAGTGTGGATATTTCCCATTTCATATACTTCTTATCGTATTCCTCAGGATCTGCCAGCGTAACAAGGTGTCCAAGTGCCCAGGTGACTACGTAATCTTTTCCCTCAAGGGTACCATTTCCTTTCTGTGTACAGTGAAGTACTCTGGCAATATCTCTGGCAACAGAAGGTTTCTCTGCTATTACTAATGATTTCATAAAATAAATAACTCCTTATAAAAATCTACAGTCAGGGTTTCTGATATCCCTGACCGTTGATTTCGGGCAGCTGTCCATTTATTTTTGGCATCTGCGTATATTTAAGATGTCAGGATCAAAAGCTATTTTGCTTTGCTCTTTGCAACTCCTGCAATTCTCATATTTAAAAGTATAGCATAGATAAATTCCTGTTTCCAGTTATTCTTTAACTTTATCTCATATTAATTTTATATCCGACTCCACGAACTGTCTCCACCAGCTCACCGGCACTTCCCAGTTTTTGTCTCAGTGTTCGGATGTGTACATCAACGGTTCTGCTCTCTCCGTCGAATTCATACCCCCATACCTGATTCAGAAGCTGGGTTCTGGAAAGTACAGTTCCGCTGTTTTTCAGAAGCAGACATAATACTTCATATTCTTTTAATGTAAGATTTACATTCTTTTTATCTACAGTTGCAATATGTCTGGAAGGGCAGACATAAAGGTTTCCTGTCCGATATTCTTCTGCGCCGTCATCTTCTGTTCTTCTTAATAATGCGCGGATCCTTGAGATCAGTTCCATCATGCGGAACGGTTTTGGAATATAGTCATCTGCTCCGCTGTCAAGACCTACCACTGTATCATATTCACTGCTTTTTGCTGTCAGCATGATAATAGGAAGTTTACGTGTATCTGGACGCATACGCAATTTCTTCAATATGGAAATCCCATCCTCTTCCGGCAGCATCACATCAAGGAGCAGAAGTGCAGGTTTTTCCTTTTCCAGGGCTTTCCAGAAGTGAGAAGGTCTTTCAAATCCTTTTGCTTCAAATCCCTGACTTTTCAATGTATAAATCACCAGTTCACGTATACTCTCATCATCTTCTACCAAATATATCATTTTTTTGTTCTCCATTTACAATTATTTGCTGAATGCCATAAGCCGAAACCAGTATACAATCTCCGGAAACAACATGACATTTTCGAAAATCACTATAATTTCTCCGGCTCAGTTGATATCAGTATAATAAAAGGCCGTAAAATCTTTGTTCTGCTTTATGTTAAAACTTTGTAAAACGCTACACTTTATTGAGAATTTTTTATAAAATTTTTATATACTTTATGAGAAAATTTATTTGTAAAAGCAGTATGAAAATGTTATGATATGGTATGATATGAAATAATTCTCCAAAGAAGGTGAAATTTTGAAACGTTTTATTTCCAAATACCGGCATGGACTTGTGATTGCTGTTTACAGCATCATTTATATCCTGCTCTTCAGTTACCTGGAGCACAGACCGGTTCACAGCTATCATATCGTACATACAGTATTTGATGACTGGATTCCATTTTGTGAGTTCTTTATCGTTCCTTATATGCTGTGGTTTCCATACATGATCCTGGCTGTGATTTATTTTATATTTTTTAATAAAAACAAACATGAATACTATCAGCTGGCATTTAATCTTATGATGGGAATGACTGTTTTCCTGATTGTTTCCTATGTTTATCCAAATGCTCAGCACATACGTCCGACCGAATTTCCAAGAGACAATATCTTCACAGATATAGTAAAATGGCTGTACAGTACAGATACTCCTACGAATATTCTGCCCAGCATTCATGTGTTCAACTCTCTTGCAATACATATGTCGCTTACAAACTGCGAAACACTGCGAAATAAAAAATTTATAAAAGCAGCATCCTTTACCCTGACCGCGCTGATCATCATGTCCACCATGTTCCTGAAACAGCATTCTGTGATTGATGTATGCATGGGTGCAACACTTGCATTGTTTGGCTTTCTGGTTTTTTATCCGAAAAGAGTTTCCGTTTCTTCTGAATCTGTCTGCTTTAGAGAAGTAAAGAGAAAAAAGAGCGAGAATTAGAAAGATTTAAAAAAAGCAGAATCTTTGAAATACATTTTTGTCTTTCAGAGATTCTGCTTTTTTACAGTTATAACAATTTCATAAAATATTTTCCCAAAACCGATATCCGGATGTGAAGCTTTTACACATCAGTTAAATCCATAGAATTTCTGGCTGATTTTGTAGGCTGCCACTGACATTTTTCTTCCACCTCTTCCCGGAAGGTTCATGACTCTTCCGAAAAGACTGTGACGCAGTTTTCTATATACCTGTTTATTCTCTGTCCTGATATATTCCAGAAGTTCTTTCTTCTTCTGAAGGGACTCTTCTGTATTGGCACGTATCAGCATAATGGAAGAAATAGTTGTAATAATATCCAGATAGCTGAACATATACGCTTTCAACTGCTTATTTGTACTTTTACAGTTGATATATGCATCTACCATGAGTTTGTTTACCCGGATCTGCTGGTCAATACGTTTGATCATCACTTTCTCATTTACAGACTGGTCATCTCTCCCGATAAAATAACGGTAGAAATTCACATCCAGATAATACAGATTCTTTACATACGGAAGAGGTTCAAAAGCAAATAGATTATCTACATAAAATGTATGCTTCGGCAGTTCCAGATTGCATTCATGAAGCAGTTTTGTACGATAGATCATGGAGTGCATCAGAAGATATTTACCTTTCGGCATGTGTTTCACTTCTTCCCATCCAAATATTCTGTCCTGCGGCAGGCATTTGCGGTACTGCATGATTTTCTTGCGGGTTGCGCCCTGTTTCTCATATACAAAATTACTGATCAGAAGGTCAACTGTCTGTGGACCTCTGAGCAGTTCATATAAAGTTTTCAAAATCTGTACATACGCCTCTTTATTTACCCAGTCATCACTGTCCACTACCTTGAAATACAATCCTGTAGCATTTCTGATCCCTGCATTGACAGCTTCTCCATGACCACCATTTTCCTGATGGATTGCCTTTACAATTGTAGGATATTTCCTGGCATAGTCATCTGCAATCTCGGCAGTTCTGTCAGAAGATCCGTCATCTACTATAAGAATCTCTACTTCTTCTCCTCCCACCAGTAATGACTCTATACAATTCTCCATATAATCCTGGGAATTATAACATGGAATCGCAATACTTAACAGTTTCATCTTGTTGTTTCCTCCTTGATATACTTTGCATACGCTCCAAAAGCAGATGGAATTGCGTATTGTTTACCTGACTGTTCTTTACTTACAAAAATGAGTTCTTTATCCTGTGTTGTCTTTAGGGATGATACCTTTATTCTGTATGCCTGCATTCTCCATTCAATATGGGAGAAAATATGTTTCGCAGGCGGAAGTTCTTCTATATATAATGGGTCAAGTCCCAACTCTTTTACGTACAAAAGCGCATCTTCGCTTTTTAAATGTCCCTGAGTATTTGGCAGTTCATATAAGCCTGCCAAAAGTCCTTTCTCAGGTCTTTTCCTGATAGCTGTGCATTCTCCGTCCTGAATGATAAACACAGTCCTGTTGTCCTGTGTTCTGGCTTTCTTAGGTGCTTTTACAGGAATCATATCCGCTTTATCATGTCTGTGAGCCAGACAGGTAAATGCAATCGGACATTCTGCACATTTCGCCTGACCGTTGGGAACACATATCACAGCTCCCAGTTCCATCAGTGCCTGATTAAAGTCTCCCGGACAATCTGAGGGCATGATCTGCGAAACCTGCTGTTCTATTTTTCTGCGGACAGACTGCCGGCTGATGTCTTCAGTACTCTCTGTAATTCTGGAAATCACACGCAGTACATTCCCGTCTACAGCCGGAACCTTTTCCCCATATGCGATCGATGCAATGGCACCGGCTGTATAACTTCCTATTCCCTTTAACGACAAAAGTGCCTGATAATCTTCAGGCAGTCTGCCATTATATTCATCTTTTACAGTTTTCGCCGCTTCCTGCATGTTCCGAACGCGGTTATAATATCCCAGTCCCTCCCATAACTTCAGAAGTTTCTCTTCAGGACATTCCGCCAGTGACTGAATATCCGGGAGTTCTGTGATAAATCTCTGAAAATAGGGTTTCACTGCCTCCACTCTGGTTTGCTGCAGCATAATCTCCGACACCCATGTATAATAAGCATTGTCCTTATCTCTCCATGGAAGAATCCTCTTATTATCCCTGTACCATTTTACCAGAGGCTGCACAATCTCTTCAAGTACCATAATTTATCTTTTCCTCGTTTATTTACTGTTCGTTACTGTTCACTCCGTTCTCAGCAACACGCTTCGCGATGCACAGAATTTATGCT
>OLRK01000341.1_pt1 | contig 57607 bp, 73 predicted proteins | sample 1672911 | NCBI WGS metagenome assembly OLRK01 (sample SAMEA3136736, study PRJEB25190) | human gut metagenome | biome: human gut; feature: human-associated habitat; material: faeces | place: Austria | collected 2013
CGTTCATCCTGAGCCAGGATCAAACTCTCTGATAAAATGTTTGATTCACTCAAGACAACCAACTAGCTTAGTTATCTCTCGTCATTACTGTTTAATAAGTTTTCATTCGAAAATGAATTGTATAAAGAAATTTTCGAGAATCGTATGTGTTTCACTGTTTAGTTATCAAGGTTGTTCCGCTGTCAGCTCTTTGCGACAGCCCATTCAGATTATCACATTTGGAAGATCTTGTCAAGAACTTTTTTCAAAAGTTTTTCGAAGTGTTTTCCAAAGGATTTCGTCGCCGTCATTTTTCTTATCTGTTCAAGCGACTTGATTACTTTACCATAAGTTCAGTCGATTGTCAACAGTTAATTTGAATTTTCTGAAAACTGATTTCTTTTTCAGTATTTCAGAAGCAATTCCTTGCGACAGCTTGTTTAATATACCACTGCCGCAAGGAGAAGTCAAGCACTTTTTACAAAAAATTACAGATTTTTTTGTGCAGGTTATTTGTCGAATTATGTCAGACGATTTTCCTTGCATCTTTTCCTTGTTTATACTATACTATAAGAAAGTATTTCATTTCAGTAAGTCTATTTGATATCATTTTCGATATCTCCGGCGTTCTGCCGCTTCAGAAATCTCATGCTTTTCCCATATAACAGCAGGAAGGTTTCTGATAGGAATGCAATCGGATTATCCAGGAGATCTTCCGCCATTTTTATTAAAAGGAGGTCTTCTATGGATACTACCACATTGTCTGCTAATCGCTTATACAAAGACAGATTGAACAAGATGATTTTTAATGACAAGAAAGAATTACTGAACCTTTACAATGCAATTAACGGAACCCATTATGACAATCCCGCACTGCTCACCATTACCACACTTGAGAACGCAATCTATATGACAATGGCGAATGATCTTTCCTTTATCATTGATATGCGTCTGGCACTTTATGAGCAGCAATCCACGGTTAATCCTAGAGCGTGTTTGAAAAAGGCTTTCTGCAAGATGTGCGTCACAATTTGCGGGAGATTTTACCCCCAAAAACAACAAAGTGCAGTTCCGGTATGCACGAAGCATATCCGGGCTGCACTTTGTTTTTAAAATGAAAATTATGATACTTGTTTTTATATCGTATGACCGATAAAAATCCGAACTTTCCTGTGCGTTGCACAAGAAGCAGCGTTTGCTGCGTAAGCTTAATTCTTAAAACTATGGATCGGAGCCGGGATGCGTCCGCCTCTTGCTACAAAAGCTTCGCAGGAGAAATTATTGACCGGCATGATCGGGGCATATCCAAGAAGGCCGCCAAATTCAACCGTCTCTCCCACTCCTTTTCCGATTACCGGGATCAGACGGACTGCTGTGGTCTTCTGGTTCACCATTCCAATGGCTGCCTCATCTGCGATAATACCGGAAATAGTGGATGCCTTGGTGTCTCCCGGAACTGCGATCATATCCAGTCCAACGGAGCATACGCAGGTCATGGCTTCCAGCTTCTCAATGGTAAGGGCGCCTGCTGTCACAGCGTCGATCATTCCCTGATCCTCACTGACTGGAATAAACGCGCCGCTTAATCCGCCCACTGCTGTGGATGCCATGACACCGCCTTTTTTCACCTGGTCGTTCAGAAGGGCAAGGGCTGCAGTGGTTCCCGGTGCGCCGGCTCTCTCAAGGCCGATCTCCTCCAGAATCTCAGCCACACTGTCGCCGATTGCAGGAGTTGGCGCAAGGGAAAGATCCACAATACCAAATGGAACGCCAAGCATCTTGGATGCCTCACGGGCAACCAGCTGTCCCACACGGGTAACCTTAAATGCGGTACGTTTGATCATCTCGCAGAGAGTCTCGAAATCCTCTCCTCTTACTTTCTCAAGAGCGGTTTTTACAACGCCAGGTCCGCTGACGCCGACATTGATAATACTGTCTGCCTCTGTAACACCGTGGAAAGCACCTGCCATAAACGGGTTGTCATCCGGCGCGTTGCAAAATACCACCAGCTTGGCACAGCCAAGGGAATCCTGCTCTTTGGTAGCCTCTGCTGTCTCAAGGACGATTTCTCCCATCAGCTTCACGGCGTCCATGTTGATTCCGGTCTTTGTGGAACCAACGTTTACAGAGCTGCACACCCGCTCAGTGCTTGCAAGTGCCTGGGGAATGGAACGGATCAAAAGCTCTTCTGCGGGGGTCATTCCTTTGCTTACAAGAGCAGTGTATCCGCCGATAAAGTTTACTCCAACCTGTTTTGCAGCTTTGTCAAGAGTCTTGGCGATGGTCACAAAGTCCTCTGTGGTCTTGCAGGCAGCTCCGCCTATCAGACCAATCGGGGTTACGGAAATTCGTTTATTTACAATGGGAATTCCGTACTGGGCAGAAATCTTCTCTCCGGTTGCTACCAGATCCTTAGCATAAGTGGTAATTTTGTTATAAATTTTTTCATTTAATTTATCAAGATCACTGTCAATGCAATCCAGCAGGCTGATTCCAAGGGTGATGGTACGAACATCCAGGTTCTCCTGCTCGATCATTTTATTGGTCTCGTTTACCTCAAACATATTAATCATAGCGTATGTGTTCCTTTCAAGTATAATGAAACTGTCGTCTTCTGACGACATTTTTAATGAAAGTCAGCTGTCCGGGACTTTCCTTTCAGATTCTATGCATTACGTTGAAAATATCCTCGTGCTGACAGTGGATCACTACGCCGATCTCATCCCCGAGAGCAGCCAGTTCCTTGGAAAGAGTTGCAATTTCCTTGTCTGAAGCGCTGGTGTCTGCGACCATCATCATGTTAAAATATCCCTGTACAATCGTCTGGGAAATGTCCAGAATGTTGACCTGGTTCTGGGCAAGATAGGTACATACCTTTGCAATGATACCAACGGTGTCGTTTCCTACTACTGTGATGATTGTTTTTTTCATGATACTCCTCCTGTGTTTGGGCATGCGGCCCATATTTGACTGTTGCTGCAAGCAGCAGCTATGGCTGTCTCAGGGAAACTCATTGCTGTACTCTAAAGCAAATTTGAAAAAAGCTCCAGATGAACAGTCCAAGATCTCCCCCATGACCTGTATACAAAAACGGACAGAATGTTTTCCGAAACCGCCGCCATCTGCGGCAGCAAAAAAGCCAGCTTGGGGCGTGCAGATTGCGGGAATGCTTTTTCAACCTCACTCTAGAGCATGACCACATCTGAAATACTGTCACGTTTCGCAACCTGTATCTTGAAATCTTTGGATTTATATGGATTATCTCCAAGGGTCACCTCTGAGCACACGGTCTCATAGGCAAGAGCCTCGTAGTTGTTTTCCTTGCTTAAATGTCCCAGGAATATGGCTTTCATATCGTCATGCAAAAGCCGACAAAGCAGCCTTCCTGCATTTTCATTGGAAAGATGCCCTCTGTCTCCCAGGATACGCTGTTTCAGATAATAGGGATAGCTTCCCACCTGAAGCATGCGGATATCGTGGTTCGCTTCCAGCAAAAGGGCGTCCAGATTCTGTAAATTATCTACTATGTATTTGTTATATTTGCCAAGGTCTGTGGCAATCCCCACTGCCTTGTCCTGACATTCCAGACGATATCCTACAGGCTGTGCCGCATCGTGTGGAATGGAAAACGGATGGATGGTCAGATCCTTAATATGAAAGTCCTGATCCTCCTCAATCTCATGGAAGGTATCCTCGGGAAGCTTCTGCATGTTCTTCATACGGCTGATGGCATCTGCCGTGCCGCCTGTTGTATACACGGGAATGTGGTATCTGCGCGCCATCACCCCAAGCCCGCTTACATGATCGGAATGCTCGTGGGTGACCAGGATAGCATCAATGTCATTGCCTGTCAGCTCCAGCTGGTTCAGGCCCTGCTCAATTCTTTTCCCGCTGATTCCTGCATCTACCAGGACATGGGTTTCTTCTGATCCCACATAAATACAGTTTCCGCTGCTGCCGCTGGCAATGCTACAAAATCTCATTTCTTCTTACTCCTTCTTCGATCTGCTTCCATGTTTCTTCCAGATCGCCGTTATTTTCTACCGTATAGTCTGTGTGGGCACGGAAATATTCCACTGAAGCCTGATTGCGGATGATACCAAGAGATTTTTCCCTTGTATAGCCCCGGTTCTCCATCAGTCTCTGAATCCGGATTTCTTCGTCTGTGTGGACATACCACACTTCATCGCAGAATTCTTCGTAATGCTCTTCTAAGAAAAGAGCCGCCTCTACAATGCAAAGCTTGCAGCCCTGTTGTTCCTTCTCTTTCAGACTTCGTAAAATATACCGTTTCACAGCCGGATGAATGATGCCGTTTAACTGCTCCAGCATATCCGGTTGTCCAAATACTACATCCGAAACCCTCTTCCGGTCAATAGTTTTATCGTTTTTTATCACATCTTTTCCAAACAGGCGGATCACGGGCTCATAACATTCTTCCCCAGGTTCCATCACAAGATGGCCAACTTCGTCTGCCTGAATTACGTATGCATCGTATTTTTTCTCAAGGAAAGCAAGCACCGTGCTTTTCCCGGCGCCTACCCCTCCTGTAATTCCTATGGTTCTCATTTGTTTTGCCTCATATGCATGGATTTATTTCGCTTCGTACCAGTTATCTCCCTGGTGCATGTCCACTTCCAGCTCTACTGCCAGATGAGCAGCCCCCTTCATCTCCTCTTCCAGAATTCTGGAAACCTGTGGAATTTCATCCTTCCAGGTTTCAATGAGAAGCTCATCGTGTACCTGAAGCACAAGCCTGGATCTTAATTTCTCATCCAGAAGGCGCTTATACACACGGTTCATGGCAATTTTAATAATATCTGCGGCAGTTCCCTGAATTGGGGAGTTCATTGCCACTCGCTCTCCAAAGGAACGCTGCATGAAATTACTGGATTTCAGTTCCGGCACCGGACGTCTTCTGCCAAACATGGTGGAAACGTAGCCCTTTTCTTTTCCCTGCTCCACCAGACCATCCAGAAAGCCCTTAATACTTGGGTATGTCTCAAAATACTTCTGGATATAGGCAGCTGCTTCTTTCCTGGTAATGCTAAGATCCTGACTCAGTCCAAAGGAGCTGATACCGTACACAATGCCGAAGTTTACTGCCTTGGCGTTTCGTCTCTGCAGCGGGGTGACTTCTTCAAGGGGGATGTGGAATACCTGGGATGCAGTCAGTCTGTGGATATCCTCTGCCTCCCGGTATGCCTGGATCAGCTTCTCATCCCCGGACATATGGGCCAGCACGCGAAGCTCAATCTGAGAATAATCCGCATCCAGAAATACAAAGCCAGGCTCCGGCACAAAAACCTTGCGGATCAGTCTTCCCAGCTCCATGCGCACTGGAATGTTCTGAAGATTCGGCTCTGTACTGCTGATTCTGCCTGTTGCGGTAATAGTCTGGTTAAAGGTGGAATGGATTCTTCCATCTGCTTCAATTACAGCGCCAAGACCGTCTGCATAGGTGGATTTCAGCTTGGCAAGCTGCCTGTATTCCAAAATATCGTTTACAATGGGATGATCCGGTGCCAGCTTCTCCAGAATGTCTGCGGAAGTGGAATAGCCGGTTTTGGTCTTTTTCCCGCCGGGAATTCCCATTTTTTCAAAAAGGATAACTCCAAGCTGCTTGGGGGAATTAATATTGAATTCCTCTCCTGCCTGCTGCCAGATCAGCTTCTCCAGCTCCTGGATGCGGACCGTCAGCTGATCTCCGTAATTTTTCAGTTCTTCCCCTTTCACTTCGATTCCCCATTTTTCCATGGAATCCAGGGTAAATACAAGGGGAAGCTCAATTTCTGTGTAAACTTTCCACATGCTGGTTTCCTTCAGCTTCTCTTCCAGCGGCCCTCTGACACAAAATGCGGTGTAGGCCATGTAGCATGCCAGCTGCTCCAGCTCTGGCATGTCCTGCTCCCAGGCTTTTTTCAGGGAGATTTTGCCAAGAAGCTCTTCTTTTGCAGGAATGGCTTTGCCATCCAGATAATCCCGGGCAAGCTCTTCATAGGTATAAGTGCTCTTTAATGGATTCAGAAGGTAGGCTGCAATACCGCAGTCAAAGACCTTTGCTTCCGGGCGCAGTTCGATATGCTTTAACATGGCTTTTACATCCATGGAGCAAAGCATGGTATTCTGGCTGAGACTTTCAAGTTTCTCACTAAGATAGCCTGGTGTAGTCATTCCCTGTACTGGAATGTAATAAATTTCATCCTCATTTAATGCCAGTCCCAGACCGTATGTGCCCTCTTTGTCTCCAAGAAGACTGACTCCAACCGCTTCTGCCTGCGCCGCTTTCTCAAAAAGAGCCTCGCAGCCCTCGAAATCACTGCAGGTAAAAAAGTCCTGTTCCATAGAGTCCTCGTTCACCTGTGCAGGATCAAAGCGGTTCAAAAAGCTTCTGAAATCCAGCTTTCGGCACAGCTCATAGGCTTCCTTTGTGTAAAGATCCCCGACTTTGGCATCCTCACAGGAAAATTCCACCGGGCTGTCCGTACAAATTGCAGCAAGTTCCCGGCTTAACTGTGCCAGTTCGTAATGTTCCAGAAGGGATTCCCGCGCACGTTTCTGGGGAATCTCTTCCGCGTGGGCGTAAGCATTCTCCACAGTGCCGTATTCTTTAATCAAGCGGGTGGCATTTTTCTCTCCCACTCCCGGGATTCCCGAAATATTGTCTGCGGAATCTCCCATAAGGGCTTTCAGTTCGATAATCTGGGAGGGAGTGACCTGATAATGCTCCAGCACCTCATCCTCATGATAGCTCTCTATAAGGGTCTGTCCCTTGGCTGTTTTTGGAATACGAATCAGGGTTTTCTTTGATGCCAGCTGCAGCAGATCCCGGTCACCGGAAAGAACTGTCACATCCATACCTTTCTCTTCGCTTCTTTTCGCCAGGGTTCCAAGGAGATCGTCTGCCTCATAGCCGGCCAGGGAAATGGTGGTTATCCCCATGGCAGCCAGCATTTCCTGAAGCAGGGGAAGCTGCTCTTTTAGTTCTTCCGGCATTGGTTTGCGGGTACCTTTATATTCTGGATATTTCTGATGACGGAAGGTAGGCTCGCTTCTGTCAAAAGCTACTGCCAGGTATTCCGGCTTTTCTTCTTCCAGTACTCTAAACAGAATATTCAGAAAACCGTAAACAGCGCCCGTGTGCAGTCCCTCCGGACTGGTGAGATCCGGCAGCCCGTAAAATGCTCTGTTCAAAATACTGTGACCATCTATCAATAAAATTTTCTCACACATGTGTGCCTCCTGTACAGCAGTTTTTTTCAAACACGCTCTAATATAACGAAAATCAAATATCAGCTCTATTGCCACAGCATATAAAAAATCAGACAAGTCAACATAGCGGTTACTTAATATTCGCTGTAATGCAGATTACAAGGTCTGCATAATAATATAAATTAAAAATCCTCCAAGCCCAGCAATTAAGGTACAAAAACCTACGCCGCTTAAGGCTCTTCGGAATTTCATTTTCAATATATAGTGCTTGGATCTGCGGATGTCATCCTCAAGAAGCTCCCGAAGGTCCAGCGAAGAATCCCCGCTTTCCTCATCCAGCTGGCGCATGGCGGCATGAACAATGAAATACGTCTCCAGTTCATCGTAACAGGATGGACAATTCTCCACATGATCCAGAAAATCCTCCAGCTCATTTACGGACAGATCATGTTCAATATATCGGTTTACCATACTCTCAGCAGTCTGACAATTCATGGATTTTCCCCCTGTCTTTTTGGTACTGTAGTTCTTCGCCGCTGTTTTCCACTGCAGGTTCTCCTGCAGTATTTTCTGCAAGCCTACGGCCCATATCGGTTATTATATCCGAATCCTCAAAAAAACACAAGGGAGTGGAAAAAAACATGGCATCGTTCTTTTGCACTCCCTTTTGCGGTTTCTTATTCTTCTGCTGTAAGCACCCTTGGCGGGTCATTCAAAATCTTCATAAATTCCTCGCCTGTAATGGTTTCATGCTCATACAGGTATTTGGCAAGCTCGTGGAGCTTCTCAATGTTGTCCTCCAGGATCTTGTAAGCTTTCTCATGCTGTCTGCGCACCAGTTCCACAACCTTCTTGTCCAGAAGAGTCTGTGTCTCAAAGGAACAGCTCAGGCTTGCATCTCCGCCCAGATACTGGTTGTTCATGCTCTCCATTGCTACCATGTCAAATTCGTCACTCATTCCATAGCGGGAAATCATGCCCCGGGCAATTTTAGTCGCCTGCTCAATATCATTGGATGCACCTGTTGTGATGCTGTGGAAAATCAGTTCCTCTGCAGCACGCCCTCCTGTGAAGGTGGCGATCTTGTTCTCCAGTTCCTCCTTGGACATCAGGAAATGTTCCTGTTCATCCACCTGCATGGTGTATCCAAGTGCACCAGAGGTACGGGGGATAATGGTAATCTTATGAACCGGAGCCGAATCCGTCTGCTTGGCAGCTACAAGTGCGTGTCCCACCTCGTGATAAGAAACGATCAGCTTCTCCTTATTGGAAAGTACGCGGTTCTTCTTCTGATATCCAGCAATTACAACCTCAATGCTCTCTTCAAAATCTGCCTGTGTAGCAAATTTTCTGCCGTCACGTACTGCACGCAGGGCAGCCTCATTTACAACATTGGCAAGCTCTGCGCCGGAAGCTCCGGCTGCTGCCTTGGCAATATCCTCAAAGCGTACGCTATCCGCAATCTTGATCTTCTTGGCGTGAACCTTAAGAATTTCCTCACGACCCTTCAAATCGGGAAGTTCTACCGGAATACGTCTGTCAAATCGTCCCGGACGAAGCAATGCCGGATCAAGAGAATCCGGACGATTGGTTGCTGCCAGAATCACAACACCCTTAGAACCGTCAAAGCCATCCATCTCTGTAAGAAGCTGATTCAGGGTCTGCTCACGCTCATCATTCCCGCCGGTGAAGCTTCCGCTGTCACGCTTCTTTCCGATAGTATCAATTTCGTCAATAAATACGATACAGGGTGCTTTCTCATTAGCCTGCTTAAACAGATCCCGAACCTTGGCAGCTCCCATACCAACAAACATTTCTACAAATTCAGAGCCTGAGATAGAGAAGAAAGGAACCTCCGCTTCACCTGCAACTGCCTTGGCAAGCAGGGTTTTACCTGTACCTGGAGGGCCTACAAGAAGGGCACCTTTGGGCATGGAAGCTCCGATTTCCGTATATTTCTGCGGATTGTGAAGATAATCTACGATTTCCGTAAGAAGCTCCTTGGCCTCATCCTCGCCTGCTACGTCTGTAAACTTAATACCTGTGGAAGATTTCACATATACCTTGGCATTGCTTTTGCCAAAGGACATGGCTCCGCCAGGACCTCCGCCCATGGAGCTCATCATCTTCCTGCTCAGCCATCTACCAAGTAAAACAAAGATGCCAATGGGAATCACATAACCTATGATCAGACTGAGAAGAATGGACTGCTTCTGGGGCTCTACTGCCTCCATGCTGGTGCCGGCGTCGTAAAGGCGGCTTACCAGATCCGGATCATCCATGCGCACGGTCTTGCAGACAACGTCTTCTCCGTTCTTTCTTACCACATAATAGATGTAATCATCCTGTACTTCTGCCTTGGACACATTTCCACGCTCTACATTGCTGAGGAATGTGCTGTAATCTGTCTTCTCCACAGAGCGCTCCTGCATGGCAGGGATTGCGAACACGTTCAGGAGAAGAATCACCACTACCGCCACCAGCACGAAAATGTATAAGGGACGGTTCTCTGGTTTTTTATGGTCAATATTCATTGGCATTTCCTCCATATTCTGTCAACTGTTAAATACTTTAGCATTTCTAATTGGGAATATCAATATTCTGCCCGGAAAATTTATAAACTTTTCATTCTTTTCATCATTCCTTTATTTCCTCATTGTGTGTATTTTTTACACAATTTCATAAATTAATTTCGGAAATCCACTTGCATAACATGACAATTTATGCTATCATATATCTTGTTTCAACCGCCGGCATGTCGGAATGGCAGACGAGGCAGACTCAAAATCTGTTGTAGGCAACTACGTGTGGGTTCAAGTCCCACTGCCGGCACTCTTTCATACTTTATAGAGTTTACAAATCCCGTAAAAAGCTTGATTTTACGGGATTTTTTGTCATCTGGAAATTCAACGGATATTCACAAGTTCTAAAAAACTTGCCCCCTATTTGCCCCCTGGGGGCAGAATTTATTTAACACTCTCCGCAGATGATACAATATCTAATAAGAAGAAAAGCCCTTACATTCCTCGCGGGCAGCTGCAGGATTGTGAGGGCTTTTCTTTTTCTGTTCTATCAATTGTTACTTTAACAGATTCACTGGCTTTTGTCACGCATTATCGTTCGAGATAGTACGACAATCTTCGAACTTCACCCATGAATTAAATCCGTTTTACACATTTGGTGGCAATGTTGATCCAACCAGCTTCAGACTTAAGGTAGCCCCATTCACCGCTTGTTTTGATGATTGTGAATATTCCTTTGCCTGTATAGCCCAGGATTTCTGCATCCAAGCTCGGAGCTTTTCTGATCCTCAAATCATCGGCTGTGACCTGTACCCGAAAAGAAACTTCAGAAGCCCCTTTCGTATACACAGCCTTTCCATTCCAATCAAAAACAGTATACCCATCCTTACAATCCTTCTTTGCGTTTTCCAGGGATTTGTACGCTCCGATCTGGCTCTTGGAGTCTGCCCAGGCCTTACGGACGCGGTAATACTTGTCTACTACTGCTGCTGGTGTGGTGATTGGAGCTACGACAGTTTCTGCAGAGATCAACTGTTTAAATCTCGCCCAGTCTCCCTTAGAACGAATTACAGAAGGGCAGTTTTTAGCGCATACATCGTAGTGCTGTACTACTCGGCTGGCCGGGATGTTGTATTTCTTCATCAGCTGCTTGCACACATCTACTGTATTCTGGAAAGCCTTTTCGTAGTTGTAGCCATCATTCATGCACATTTCAATTCCAATGGAATTACGGTTGTTCACTGTCCCGAACAGTTTGCCGCCATAATTTACACCAACATGCCAAGCTCCACGATTGTAAGGAAGTGCCTGGTAGGCAGATTTATCATCCACAAATACGTGGGCTGAATATCCATGAAAATTGCCATTGCGCTGAGCTGAAGCATGTGCTTCCGCATCTGCTGTAGCAGATTTGTTATCTGTATTATGAATAACAATATAGAGTGGTGTCTGTCCTGCATAACTGTTATTGTTACTAATTAAAGATGTAATAATATTCATTTCTTTCTCCTTTCAAAAAAAGGAGGGCGATCACTCGCCCTCGTCAAAATCTTCTCCATCTTTATTGATTGCCTTGTCTGCCACTTCCAGTCCCTTGATCAGGATCTTCGGGACGTCCACTCCCATCTCCACCAGATTCTCGCAAATAGATCTGATCTCATTTACTAACAGGGATGCCAGAACAAAGAAGCCAAGTAATGTGGTGATCCCCAGATCAACACCAAGCGTTTTTCCGATCTCCACAAACACCGCAGATGCCCCAAAAGCTACCGCAATCATGATCCAGTAAGCCAGCTTTTTCAGGACTCCTTTCCAACCAGCCTTAGAATTTTCTTTATGTGCCAGGCGGGATTTCATCCAGCCGGTGATCCAGTCTGCAATGTTGAATGCCAGGAACAGCGCAAACAGGATCCAGTGCTCTCCAAAGATATAGCTCAATACCGCTACAATTCCACCGATCACGGCGTTATATGTATCTAATGCTTTCATGATGTATGTTCTCCTTCTTTTATTATGATATTTTTGCAGTCTTTTTCGATAAAAAAATAAGACCTTACGGTCTGTCCCTGATTCTCATAGTGTTTCCTCCTCGTCTACATATTTTCTGCAGTGATACTCTGCAATGTCCATCTCTTGCTCTATTTCTTCCAGGGTTTTAATCTGGCTTCCTTTGATTAAGAGAAGCAGGTCATAGATGATGGACCATAGTTTACTGATTATCTGAAGCTTCGTCATCGTTGATCAGATCCTGATACTCCTCTTCTGTGATTTTCCCACGTTCTTTCGCCTGCTCTACCATCTTAAGCCAGGACTCACGGTTATAAATTTTCTTCATTTTCAGTAAAATTTTGTACATTTTCTTCTTCCTCCGTTTCTTCCGGGATATAAACATCTGTCATTGCTGCCAGGTACTGGATTGTTACCTTCTGGGCCTCGATTGTCCGGCTCTGCTTTTCTACGGTGGCTCTGAGGTTTTCATCCTCTGCCGCTTCCGCAGGTGTCTGATTAAGTTTTTTAACTTCCATTGTTCTCATCCTTTCTTAATTCTTTTAAATAGTTATCCATGCGCTGGATCAGCTTATAGGAATTTCCCTTTTCAGCATTATTTTTCCAACACTTGTAACACTCATCTACCTTGGATGGTTCTATTTCTCCCTTTTTGGATTTATTTACCATCCTTCTGAGTTTCTTTCTCCTACGTTTACGGACATGATTCCTCTTTTCTATCCCCGCATCCGTGGGTGCGGGGATTATATGATTATTTCGATTATATTACGACAAGCGGGGCGAAGCGACCCGCGCCCGCGGTGCTGTTGTAGCTGGCAATTCCACTGCTACCCACGTACCACGCATTAACCGCATTGCCGCTGTTAGCCGAACGCAAACGGACATACTGAGGTGATGTATGATTCTCTACAGCGTATGTAATCATGCGTGGGAGTGCCTGATACTGTGGAAGCTTTGTTTTGGATCCGCTTCTTCGTTTCCAGTACTCATGTGCATTTCCTTCTCCTGAGATCTGAGGATTATAATACATCTGCTCCAGAGATGGAAGGAATACTTTATCATATGTGACATCTGCCTCACCGCCATCCTGAACCGTATTTGTGTAAGTTACTACTTTTACGGTCTTAATGGCACGGAGCATATTTTCCGGCAATCCGCGGAGGAATCCATCTTTTGTAGCAAGCTGATCTGGGGCTACGTCCCAGTCATCCTGGGGAGTCCACCATTTTCCTTTTGGCTGATCTGAATTAAGATACTGTCTCAGCGCAGAAGTCTTCCATCTATTCCAACCGTATCCTGTTTCCTGCATGGAGTTTAAATCTCCATTTCTTGTGTTTATCTGCATGGTTCCAAGCGCTATTCCTTCAGATCCAGTGCTAACTGGGACTGTTTCAATTTTTGTGATCCTGTCCGCTGCATAAGAAGTTACTTTCCATGTGCTTGCAGCAACATCCGGCATCTGATAGAATCCGTTCAGGCATCCACCAGATGGAACATCCTGAGTTAAGGTAAACTGCCAGGTTGTATCTTTCTTGGCATCTTTACTCCCCCATGTGGCCCCTAAAGTAATATTGTAGGTTCCGGCCTGCAATCCGTTCGGGCAGCGTAAAAAAGCTCTGTTCTGTGAAAACTGTACTCCAAATGGATGAGCGTAATGGGCTTGTAAATACATTCCCGGTACTACCTCGCCATTTTCCAGCTCAACATTTTCAAAATGATTTACACGCCAAGGATACTCATATTCTGTTGATGCGGCTGTATCAGTCCATTTTTCTACAAACTGGTCGCCGTAGTTAAAGATTTTCTGAGCATATCCGTTCCGGGACAGCCCGCTAATCTGATCCCAGTTTGAAATATTTTCCAGATTTGCAGCCTGAGTAAAAGCAATCGTCTGCAGAGACTGGGCGATGTCCTGCAGAGTGGTGTCCCTTGGAAAGTTGATGAGTGTCTGGTCTCCTGTTGCCATTGTGTTTCCTCCTATTCTGTGTAAATGATATTTAAACCGCCATCTTCCGGATCAACACGGAAGGTGAGGTGGTTTGTCTGATCAACTAAAGTTTCGGTTGCTTTCTTGGCGGCGGCTGCCTGGGTGGTGGCTTCTGCTGCTGAGGCTGTGGCGCTTTTAGCGGCGGCTGTAGCCTTAGTGGTAGCTTCCTTAGCTTCATTGATGGTTGCGCCGATATCAGTGCTGAGGTCTGTTGCATCCTGGATTGTTTTCTGCAGAATCTTGTTTTTCTCGTCCGCTGCGTCAGATGATGCATCGATCTGTTTTTTGATACCAGAAAGAGCTGTATCTGCTTTTTCAACCTCGGAAGCTGTATGCTGTGTTATGGCAGTCTTAGCTTCAGTTTCTTTCTGGGAGATATATTCTGCGGTCTGATCTTTCACAGCCTGGATGGAAGTATCCTGCTGGCTTTCCACTACGTTTACCGCCTGCAGTCTGGCTTCTGCGACTGCCGCTTTGGCTTTTTCTGTTTCTTCTGCCACGCGTTCATCGAAGCCTGTAGTCAGGGCGTGGACATTATCTTCTGATTCCTTTGCTGCTATTCTGGATGCTTCTGCTTCCTGGGCGGAGCCGGAGGCGCTGTCCCGGCTTGCTTCGGCTTCCTGGGCGGCGGCGCGGGTGTCTTCGTGAAGCTGCTGTACATCTGCCTGGGAGGCTTCTACCTCCTGCTGGGACAGCTCCACAGCTGCTCTTGAGGCTTCCACATGCTTCGCCTTCACGATCACATCATCATGCGCTGCAATGTATTCCGGAGTAAGCTCTCCAGGAAGAGTAAGCATCTGCCAGGTTTCTGTGTTTTCCCCGTGGACCGGGGAAACTCCGATTGCTCCCAGTTCTGCAATACACATGTAGGAGCCGCCCTGGTAGGATACAGTGTCCAGGTACTCATATGATATAGCTTCACTGTAGGTGCCCCTGGGGTTCGGAGCTACGTTGCCAAGATCAGTTTCTGTGTACTGATTTTCTGTGTTTGGCAATGTTATCATTCCTTTCTCATATTATTTGCGCCCGCGCAATTTTGAACCACGCAGGCGCATTGGATTTATATTTGTAATCGGTAGCTTAATCTGCTGCCTTTCCGGCGGAAACGTACCTTATCTACAGATGGATCTGAATACATTTTCAGGCGCCCGCCAACTACTTTGAAGGCTGCAAAATATACATTCCCGGTATCTCCTCGCAGATCAGCTTCTTTCCGCTTAACGTAGGCATCAATATCTTTCTTCGCCAGATCCGTGCGCCCGGTCACCTCTTCCAGTATCTTTCCAGCCTGATCCGCATAATACTTCGCATTATCCCTATCCCTGGATGGAAAATCCTCATGTCCATGCGCCCAGCTCTCAGATTCCTTTTTGCTGATTTCTGCCTCGGCTCTGGCCGCTTCTGCCTGGCGCTGATACTCGGCAACCGCTGCCAGGGTGTGATGGAACAGATCTGTATCTTCCGGAGCTTCAAAGCCTTCCGGCTGGATCCTGCGGCTGATGTACATGGTGATGAGGTTGGTGGTTTCGCCTGCTTCCGGAGTGGAAAGATAGATGTATGCCTTCACTGCCGATTTCTGTTCCAGGGCGATGTCCGGAATGGATACCGTGGATACTCCATCTACAGTGGAACCAATCTGAACTTTCGCCTTCTCCAATCCATTCCAAGCGAAATGCACCTCGAAGGCTTCCGGAAGAGGAAGCCCGGTAATCTGCAGCTTCTGGCCGTAGTCGTACATCCAGAGTTCGTTTTCGATTTCAATTTCTTCACCAAGGCTGGTGAAATTTGCTAAGAGCATGTTATCCCGCCTTTCTTTTTAGTTCTGCAATTTCCCTGTGGCATTCCTGGATAGCTTTGATCAGATACGGGATAATCATCCTCTCATTCCAATCCTCAATCTTCCCGCCCTGGTACCGGGCTGCAAATGGAAGATACTGCTCCACATCCTCTGCATACAGGCCTGGGATAGGGATGTCACTGTCTTCTTCTAAATATCCCGACTTATAAGTAAAGTATACCGTTGGGATCTCGTACAGCCCTGCAATATCATCTTCTTCCAGATTCCTAACATGATTCTTGTATCGTTTGGAAGAAGAGCTTAAGTAGGCCAGTGTAGCGCCATCAGAAGCAAACACAATATGTCCGCCACTGGTTACATGAGATAAGGAATATAGTTTTACCGCACTGTTGGTAGCCAGAAACTTTCCGATAAGGCACAGGGTTGCTCCGCCTGAACCTGAGAAACTATCATTTATAGTGAAATAATTTCCTCCGTCTCCGAAATTCCCATAGGTACAATCCATCTTCGTACATGTAACCGAAGCTGTAGTTACTGAATTCTTTGTAATTTCAGTTCCCGTGTAACTCGAACTTGCTCCAGTGCAAATCTTATTGTTTTTTGCATCCAGAATCAGACTACCATCTGCAGATGTGATAGAGGTTGACTTTATCGTCCAGCCTCCGATCTTTCCGGAGGTTGCCTGCATACTTCCGTCTGTTAAAATTTTAAAATAGCTATTCGCTGTTACAACTCCAGTCAGACTAATCTTGCTTGCGGATATCGTTAACTTCTCTGCCGACTGATTGATCTGTGAAATAATGCTGGCTTTATCTGCCTTATTGGACCAGGAGGTGGACTTCGTAACCGTACTTACAATGGCACTATCTGTAATTTTCAGACTTGCCTCAGATTTCCACGTTTCAAGTGCTGTAACCTTAGAATCTGTGGTGCTGAGTGCGGTTTTAGTTGCGTAAGTTGAAGATACCGTGGATGTGATGCTGTCCGCCTTCTGGTTAATGGCACTATTCATCTGTGTCGTGGTGGAATAGCTTTTTAATTTCTCTGCAGTATCCGCCTTGGCATTCGTCTCCGCGGTATTCGCCTTGGTGGTGGCGTCTTTTTTTGCGCTATCCAGAGCATTATTGGCTTTGGTGGTAGCATCAGCCTTCGCATCTGCAATTCCACTGCTATAGGTCGTTGTAGTCACATAAGTCGCAGCCACCGTGGAGGTGATGCTATCTGCTTTCTGATTGATTGCACTGTTCATCTGGGCAGTGGTAGAATAACTTTTCAGTTTCTCCGCCGTATCAGCTTTAGCATTCGCCTCCGCGGCATTGGCTTTAGTAGTCGCATCCGTTTTCGCACTGGCCAAAGCATTGTCCGCCTTGGTAGTGGCATCTTTTTTGGCACTGGCCAAGGCGTTATTAGCTTTAGTCGTGGAATCCGCTTTTACATCTGCAATCCCGCTGTTGTAAGTTGTTGTCGTTACATAAGTCTTGGATACGGTAGAAGTAATGCTGTCCGTTGCCTGTTTAATAGCACTGTTCATCTGAGTAGTCGTGGAATAGCTTGCAAACTTCCCGTCTACCGCTGTGATGGAGGCATCCACATCCTCTGGAGCAGGATTCCAGGAAGTGGCTTTCGTTCCCTCTTCGATCTTGAAATCTCTGATATACAGGATCTCCCCTACCTTGAACTGCATGTAGAATGTGAAGGAACTGTACTGGCCATCTGTAAATGTCCATGTATGTGAAAACTTTTTCCACGAAGTTGTAAGCGCAATCTGGGTTTGGCCGCCGCATTCATGTCCTACATTTCCGGTTTTACTTACACTGCATTTTGCCTCAAAGGACCAGGTGTAAGTCTTCCCTATATAGGTTGATTTCTTGGAAAACACCGGGTAATACGGGCCAGATCCGGCAACCGTACATTTTGTTTCGATGTGATACTGGCACAATGCGTCTGCATCCCCGACCACAGTGGTTGTTCCTGTAAATCCTCCTGCGCCACTCCACTGCCCATTCAGCTTGTAGGAATTCCTTACAAGGTTCCGCCCGCCAACCTGAATGTTGTTGATCTTGGTGCTTACACTGGAAGTAACTCCGTCTATAGCCACTTTAATAGCAGAATTCATGGCCGTGGTGGTACTGTAGTTGTTTTTCAGGTTCGCACTTACGCTTGTCAGATCTGCAGACAGCCCGTCCAGGCTTGTCTTGTAGCTGGCAACCTTACTGTTCAGTGAAGTGTACTGGCCACTTACTGTATCGTACTTAGTACTCAGATCAGAAAAGTTCACCTGCAGTCCACTGATGTTCAGCTCCGCCGAAGCCAGTTTGCTGTACATCGTAACTTTTCCGTTTTTCAGCTCTTTTATCTCGCTGTCACTGATCAGTGCTGAAATATTGCCCTGGATCACCGAAATGCTTGTAGTAAGCCCCTGGAAGCGTCCCTGGTTATCTGAATTTGTCTGGGAAATTTCCGCCTTCAGGCTATTTAATCCAGTGCTGATCGTAGTCACCTGATTCTTGGTTTCCGTGGCGTCGGATGTAATAGCAGAATATACCTGGTTCAGAGATTGATTCTTCTCATCCATCCAGATCCTGCTGCTCTTGATAGTCTGGGAGCTGCCGTTGATAACGGAAAACATGCTGTTAATATCCAGCTTCTTTGCGTTAATATTCGCCGCATCACCCACCATGGAATCTACGATCAGCCCGTCCGCGATTGCATCCGGTTTAATGCCTGTGGAATCGATCAGAACGCCCTTTCCGGATTTATCAAATAAGCAGAAGGTGAAGTCTCCATTCTTATCCCTTCCAGCCTGCATCCGGATAGTACCGTTTGAATCGCTCCACTGCTGGGTTGCTCCCTGGATCTTAATGCCGCCATCGTCTGCCGCAATTATAAATTTATTGGTAGAAATGGTGCCAGACAGAAGATCCCCAACTGTCACCGTCTGGATAACTGCGCTTTTGATCAACGCGGAATCGATCACGGCGTTTTTGGTTGTGAGGTGGATGTTCTGCAGGTCTCCGATTCCGGCGCTGCCGGATAGAAGAACCTTGATATTGCCATAATCATTTTCCAGAATACCGATTTTTGCATTGACTGCAGAAAAATCTGTAGCGGTCAGCTGTTTAAAATTACCAACCTCTACCTCAAGCTTTTGTACGCTGGCATTTACCGCATTTAGGTTTGTGATAGTGGCATAGGTGATTCTGGCCGTATCCACATCCAGCTTATTGATCATAGCCTGGTCGATCATCACCAGCTGCGCATAGTACCGCTCCATTTCCTTTGTGGAAGGACCTTTATAGTTTGCATTGGTTTCCTTTTCCGACAAGCCAACAGCTTCCACGGAATCCGTGAAACCGCCATCATATTCCCACTCCAGCTTCATCAGCGGCACTTTATAGCTTTTGCCGTTCCGATCTTCCACGGTAATGGCATCCCACGGATCCAGCCGTGGGTCCCCCAGCATTCTAAGGGAGCCCGGCATATAGGAAAAGTCGCTCAGTTTTTTCATGACGTCATCCAGTATGGCCTGAGTCATAAATGGATTGGAAAACGTCACTGCCCTAGTTCCGGATCCGGAAGAAATAGAAATATCTTTTCCATCTTTATCCTGCCCGGTGAAGCAGGTAAGCTTCTCAACCGCAAAGCTGTAATCATTATGTTCGAACGTATCCCAGTATCTTCCGGTGCCAACCTTGTATCCACTATCCACGTATTTGTGCAGTTCGATTTGGCCGCTTCGGTTGCAGATAGCGAAGCATCCGTACAGCTGTCCAACATACGCCAGCACCTCCCTGCAGCTGTATCCTTTCGGCACAGCCATGGAAGCGGTTGGCAGATTGGCGGTTACTATTACCACCCCTGTTATTTCCTGGATTTTCTTCAGTACTGACACAGAATCCGTACTGCTGCCATCCATGGAAAATGGAGTTTCCAGTTTCAGCATCCGATCGTAAGCAGTAAATTCTATCTGCTCTTCATCTTTCTGCGGCTTGCCTGCTGTGAAATATCCCATCGGAATATATTCAACTGTGCCGCCCACATCCATTCCGATCTGTACCAGGAGCTCATTGCCCTCAATTGCTTTTCCCGGATCCGGAAGGGTAACTGTAATGTACTGGCTCACTGTTGACCCCAATGAAAAGTCATCTTCCCCTTCGGATCCGCCTGTGAGCTTAATGCTTTTGGCATTGGTTATGGTCACATCGCCATATGTGATCTTGCTTTTAAATGTACGGGAATCCTGCAGTACCAGGTTCTTAAAAGCATCTGTGGACTGATACACAGGATCACCTCCTACTCTTTGATCATGATTTCAAGTGTGTCCAAATCGGATACAGAAAGCGGGTCATAGCGCGGATCATCACAGTTTCTCAGTTCTTCTTCCGTGATTGTATGGATGTTTATCTCGGTTTCGATGTCTAAGAGCTCATCCAAATCTTTTTTGAAAGCAGGGCCGTCCTCAATGGGACAGCATCCATTCTCTTCCATAAGATTTCCATTTTCGTCTTTAGTACCGTACTTATCAAGCAGTTCCCTGTACTCTGCATCATAGGCTTTCACCGCATCCCCTACAGCAGAAATGTTCTTTTTTATCGCGTACCCCAGTTTTATTGGGAGCTTCTTTTCCTTCAGGGATCCACATCCATTAAAAAATGTGAGAATTTCTTTATTCTTCAACAGCATTGGTAGCACCTCCGTCTTCGATCGCATAAACCAGCTTGTTAAACTCTTCGATATCTTTTCTGCATTCTTCCTTGTTGGCCTCGTACAGCTCCTGATCCTGGACTACGATGCTGGTGCTTGCAGATCCGCTCTCCGGAATCTGGGTTGCCATGTATACCACTGGCTTCCCATCGATCAAGCTGTTATAGTTCATGGATACTGATTTGGTTCCTTGTAACATTTTGATTTCCTCCTTATTTCTGAACAATCGTTACTGATGCTGATTTATAGTAAAAAATCCCATCTCCTATATAGCCAAGGCCCTCTTTTGTAAGGGTTCCTCGGTAAGTCGTAATCGTCAGATCCACGCCATCATCCCGGAAAGAGATAGGAAAAAAGCCTGCAACCATAATCTTTTTTATGGTCGCAAGCTCTGTCTCCGTGAGGATGCCCCACTTTATGGCTATGTCTTTCTTTTCCGCGATTACATCTCCGATCATATTTCCGGATGCGCTACGCCCTGTGTTTGCGCTCCAGATAATCTGATCATTAATAGACATGGATTCCGGAGCCGGGAGCACAGTGCTCCCGGACCACAATATTTTCTTTGCCATAGCGTCTCCTTATATGATTAGCTCAGGTTTTCCTGTTGCCTTTGTGTTTTGATTTGTTTTTTTGATAAAATACTTTCTAAGGGCTTCCGGATCCAGAGCAACTATAGGTGTATTCTGCAGGTATGCAAGAATTTGTTTTAGTACTGCCAATAATTCGGTACTGTTTCCGCTTCCCGCTGCCAGAGAAGCAGCTTTAACAGCCATCTCCTGAAGCTTATTCTCCGGGGACACAATCTCGCCCTGGTGGCGGTTATCACCAATCATTGCCAGCTGCGGCGTATTGGCTTTTACAAATCCACCATTGGCAAGCATCGGGATTGTTCCAACAGTCGGGATGTTAAATCCATTGAAGCCCCACCATTTACCGCCTACGCCCGGCACCCAATCCGGCACCGTAATCTTGAAGCGGATATTATTGACTTTTCGAATCAGGCCATTCACTACACCAAGTACGCTGTTGAATCCACCAACAATGGCATTGATCGGGCTCTTCGCAATATCGGCAAGTCCTCTGAATACTCCAACAAAAATATTCTTAATGCCTGTCCAGGCTTTCTGCCAGTTACCGGAGAATACTCCAGATATAAAATCATTGAATCCATTAAATATCTGTTTCACATCCCGGATAACATCTTTTGCGCTTTTTAGAAAGCCTTTCAGAACAGTTCCGAAGATTCCAAAGTTTTTAGTCCAATCCGTCTTAAATGTTGAACCAAGCCACTTGGAAAACTGAGATAATTTCTCCTGAATCCAATCCCATTTTTCTTTTATATCATCCCGCAGCGCTTTGACAGCATTTTTCACATTATCCCTTAATGTTTCAAACGCTTTAGTTGCATCATCACGCAACGCCCTTGTTTTCTCAGTAACCCACTCTCTCAGCTTAGCAGCGTACTCACAGATGGTATCCCAGTTCTTATACAGCAGGATTCCAGCTGCAATAGCTGCGGCAATTCCGATTACCAGCGGACCTCCAAGCACTCCAACCAGTGCTTCGACTCCTGTTTTCACAAGAGCTACCGCACCTGAAATACTTTTAATGGAGCTTACAATATTAGCTATCGTTGTAATAAAGCCTGCTGCATTTGCGATAAATTCGCTTATCTTCCAGGCAGCGAAGAAGGAGGCTATAACCGTTGCTATAGTCTGGATCACTCCCGGATTAGCTGCGCACCAGTCTGAGAAGGTTTTCAGAAGTCCATTCGTCTTATCCCAGATTGCATTAAAGGCACCGCCGGTCCACTGTGCAATCGGCTGCAGCACACTATCCCAAAACCACTGGAACAGAGGCTGTAACGCTATTAGTATACTGTTGAATGTGCTGATAGCTGTGGAAAGATTGTCTAAGAACATTGGAATCAGTTCGTTCGCAGTCCATGTTCCAAACGGCACCAGTACATTTTCCCAGAACCACAGGAGACCTTCTCCTACATGGATGGCAAATGGAGTAAGGGCTTTCCATAGCCCATTTAGGCTGTTCCGAATCTTGTCGAAGTCCGCCTTCATCAGTCCATTGTTCAAGGCATCTATAAAGCGTGGGATGCCTGTGCCAAGAGTCCATTTTCCGACTGGCACGAGGAAGTTCTTCCAGAAATCCTTCAGGGAATTAAAAGTAAATGTTCCAAGCCTCGCAAGACCTTCATTCCACAGCCTTTTTAGGGACTGTGTAGCTGGATCACACAGTTTCTTGATGTTCTGGAACATCTTTGTGAACTGTTTGTCCGCTTTATCTACAACAGTTTCCCCCTGGGCAAGGCTGCCAAAATCAATTCCAGCTCCACCTACACCGCCTGTTCCTGTTCCGCTTCCGGAAGAAGGTGTGGAGCTGGTACTGTCTGTCTGGCTGTCCAGCCTATTGATCTGGTCGAAACCCATGAGGGCACGCATTTTCTCGGCTGCTTTCTGGGCTGATTTGGCAACGCCATTATTTGCACTGGAAAGATTATCTGCAGAGCTGGCCGCATTGTCCATTCCGGTACTTGCACCTGCTGCCGCACTTCCAATGGCTGAAATCTGCCCGGAAGCACTGCTGCTTGATTTCTGACCAGTGATCAGCTCTGTAAATGATTTAAAGGCGTTTGCAAGAGTGATGAGCTTTCCGATTACTGTGTTGATCACTCTGATAACCGGAGTAAAGAGATTTATCAGTCCCTGACCAATTGTAGCCTTCAGGGAATCAAACTGCAGAGTAAGGATCCTTACCTGGTTTGCCCAGGAGCCTGAGGTCCTTGCAAAATCCCCCTGGGCTGCTGCCAGCTGGTTTTGTACGAAAGAATATCTTAAGGCTACCTTTTCGGCTTCTGACATCTTCGCCGTTGTTTTACCAAATCCGTTCGCCAGCGCGTAGCTGTCGAGGGCGGTCTGAGTCATGACCACGCCCAAGTCTTTTAAGGATTCCGTTTCACCTGTGAAAACGGATTTGAGCTTTGTGTAAGCCTCATCTTGGGAAATGTTGTAGAAGGAAGCCACATCTCCAGCCAGCTTAGTAAGGCTGGAACCCATCTCATATGCCTGGCTTTCAGAGAAACCAAAGGCTTTTGCCATGGCGCCAAAAGTTCCTGTGAACCGTTTCGCCATGGTTTCGGAAAGTCCGAAACTTTGTGCGGCGCTCTTTGCGAACTTATCGACCTGTGCGGTCATGTTCGGAAATGTAACGTCTACGACATTCTGAACCTCCGCCAGATCTGAGCCAAGCTCCAGGCATGATTTTCCGAAGTCAACGATCTTCTTGACTCCAAACGCAGCTGCCAAAGTTGCTGCTGTTTTCTTTGCAAGGGATTGAATCCCTTTCATTTGTGCCTGAAACGGTTTCTGATTTACAACCAGATCAAGCCCGATCTGTCCAACACTTGTTGCCATATATGCCACCTGCCTCTGTCACGAGGACATCGACACATGGCACTACTTGTCCTGGTTAATCTTTATTTCAAATTCTTTTTTACAATGGCGCCCCTGGCACCGGATGAAAACACCCCGGCATTTTGCGTCCGGGGTGTACTGTACTTTCTGTTCGTGTCCGCAGAAGGGGCATTTTACCTTTTCTTTATCCATTCACACCTCCTGCCATATCAATAAATGCCTGTTTCATAGCTTCCAGGAATTTATCTCTATCTTCCTCTGAAACCTTCATAGCCTGTTTATTTCTCCATTCGCGGCGGATCCGGTGCTGTTCCGGGGTGAAATGCTTCAAGATCTCTTCATCCTCTTCTGCACGAATTGCTACAATCCTGCCAAGGGCTGTATCCGGGCCTATTCCGGATAGAAGATCCGAAAACTCGTCCCAGGGCATCCCTGCAGGAATTTCCTTAGAAAGACGTAACCCGTACTGTGACTGAAACGATGATACAATCAGATCGAAATCATCTATCAGATCATAGTACGGGTCACTGCTCTCCCTGGTCTTCTTCTCCCTGGATCAGTTCCATTGCGGTCTGGATAACGATCATAAGATCTTTGAACGGCAGACGCATTTTTTTAATCTCATTACGGTCTTTTTCGCTGAACAGCTTTTCATATGCCGCAATAGTTGATTCTGTATCAGAAGAGCCTTCTTTGAACAGTCCCATGATCTCAAGCATAGTGCCCGCATCTGCATTTACCACGAATTTTCTGCCCTTGATAATCAGGACAGGATTTTTATCAAAGCTTAATTTATCTGTAATATCAATACATTTTGCCATTTGTTTTCTCCTTTTCTTGCTAAAAACCGTATTTACTATGCGGCTGGTGTAATCTCCGGTTTTCCATTGCTCATGATATCGAATTCAAGAGGTGCTACAGCTGTGGAATCTCCGGATCCAACATTCTTCACATTGATAACTGATTTTGTAAACTTCACAACAGTACCATCCGGGAAAGTCCACTGCGTATCAGCTTCCGCATTTCTTCCGTTCTTCCATGCCAGTCCTGCAACAAAATCATTTCCGGCATCCCCCACATTACGTTTTGCAGTTACTGAAATTGTAATGCTCTTTGATGTCATTAAACGTCTGGTCCAGCCTTCTGTATCAAATGGATTCCATTCCTCCACTCCATTGTCAAAAGATACGGAAAAGGTTACACAGTCTGCAATATTTTTCAGTGAAGCAGTACCGCCTGATGCTGTGTCTACCTGGAACTGGTTCTCGTAACATGGATACACACCAGTCTTGGAAGCTGCGAACTTCTGAAGGTTCATCACAATCTTATTCTTCATCCTTATTTCCTTTCTTTTCAAAAACCACTGCCAGTTCCATCACCATCTCATAGATGCCGGAATCATCTGTACCGATATCCTGAAGATCATAGACTGGCAGAATAAATTTAATAGTTTCATTATTCACCTGTGCATCCCGGGTTGTTCTCACGGCGTCAAACAGGGCTGTAGCAGCTTTTTCAGTCTCGTGCTGGGATTTATTCCAGTGTACCAGTAAAGTGACGTATTTCGTGCCGTAGGACTCCAGCTGGGGTCCGCCGATTGCCACCTTGTATTCATGCTGGTGTTTACTGTTATAAACCCCAACCATCTTTTCCGGTTTATCCGGAATTGGACCCACATACACTGCCCCCTGTGTGAGCGTCTCAATATAATCTCTGATATCTGATAATGTCATAATCCCGCCAGCCTCCTGTAGTTTTCTTTGAATGCTTCCACCGCAAAATCAGCATCTTTCCCGCCTGGAAGCCAGTCCTCGTACCACTTGCCTTTTGCATTCGGGTTCTCATCCTTTTTGAAATGGTATTCCGGATGAAAATACAGCCTTCTGGCATAAGGTGTACTGGATACAATACTGGCTTTTCCCTGGTGGCTTTCGGATGTATCTACAAATGTGCTTTCATTCTGCAGCGCACCTGTATCCCGCGGAAAAACCTGTGCCTGTATAACTTCTGTGTGCAAGGCTTCTGCGGTCCCTTCCAGAGCTTCCACCTGTGCCTGCGTCAGCTGCTGGATTTTCGGGAAGTTCAGTTTCACGGTTGAATTTACTTTGATCATACCAGAAATACCTCCGTATAATTTACTGAGCCATCCGGGTTTCGGGCTTTCCTGGCTTCCTGGATCCTGCGGCTGATGCCGAATACGGTTGCGGTGCCCCCGGATATTACCGGAAGCTCCGGACAGATATCCCCTGGGAACAACGCAGATCCTGTTATCTGAACCATTTTCTTTTCCGCTGTGAAGATCGTTTTGGCTTTATCCTGGTAGTTGCACTTCCCGGAATATTCGAAACTTGGAAGGGGTTCCCCGTATTTGTCCCGTCCTTCCTGCTCCATTACTAAGCTGATATCTGTCTTGCAGAGCCTTTTGGGTATTAAACATGGGTATTTCATGACTCACCTCGCTAATCTGCAACACAGCCCTGTCTGACACAGCAAGGCGTAGAGATCTCTTTTCATTGCCACGCCTTTGTCTGTGAACACATTCCAGCTGCTGCCGAACTGGGCGGATACGCCGTTAATGCTGTAGCTCGAAAGCACCGAATTAATCTCATCTGCATTCTCAGTTTCAAAATCCGCCTGCTGGCAGACAACATCCTTAATGATGTCCTGCTGAAACTGTGTAAGATTAGAAAATCCCCGGCCTACAATCCGGTTGTAGGTCAGGGAATCTACATGGCGAGACGCCTGTACCAGAGTTTTCTTTAGATTATCATCCTCGATCAGTGTGCCTTCATACTTTCCCTGGTAATATCCAGGGCTTGCATATGGTTCATAGCTCATATTAGGCACCTGCTTTCTTCTTTGACGTCTCCTTTACCTCCTCGGCTTTCTGTAATTCCTGGATCTTCTGTTTCAACTCCTGGTTTTCAGCTTTCAATGCCATATATTCTTCATACGACGCTGTTTTTCCTTTGCCATACGCAACGATTTTTCCATCATCGTCATAAATATCATAGCCCTGGTTCTGGTAATCAGATACCATAGTTTCGTCAATTACATATTCTTTGTTTCCTCTTTCAGCTCTCATTTAGCCGCCTCCTTATTGACCACAATGCCACAGGCCTTACGCTGGATCAGGAAGGTATCTGTGTAATATCGGTTCTGATAAATGTATTTATCTGCGGTTCTGGAATCTGTTCCCGGGGTAAATACTTTCATGTAGGCATATTTATCACGGGAGATAACACAGGATGGATGTACCAGGATCATGTTCATCTGTTTTGCATCAGCAGCTGGTACACAGCCATCTGTGAAGTTATACTTTGTTTTAAAACGTCCTGAAGGCACTGATTTCATTGTAACATCATCAATGCTGTGGACTTTTCTGTTAATAACACCAGCAGCTCCTACAGACATGGTTCTTGTAATCCCATCTGCCTCCTTAAGCAGTTTCTGCATTGTAGAAGTAAGGTATAAAAGGCGTCCATCCTGCGGTACGGATTTATCATCCATATAGGCCATCTGTTCATCGAACCATTCCAGGATATTGGCTTTTGTTAATACCGTTTCATCCACCACAGCTCCATCGGATGCATAAGCAGTAGCTTCTGTCAAGAGCTTAGAGAATCTGTAAGAATCCTTTTCCGGAATGGCCTGCTCTTCTTCAAAGACATTCTGGATATTTGCCATCTCTACAACCAGATTTGTTTCATCCACATCCATTGGATCGACAGGGATTTCAATATCTCTGTCATGCTGCAGTTTCTTTGGCTCCCAGTCGTTTGATACAGAACCAGTATTGAAGCCAATAGAACCTCTGTTATGATCTTTGTAACCGGACACAGTTAATCTTGGAATTTTGATTGTCTGTGCATTCAGGAATTTAATTCCCTGGTTGGAAAGAGTCAGGTCGTAAGATACCATTTCTCTCTCATACTTCTGCGCCAGCTGTCTGGTAAATAATTCTGCATAATCATACACTGCCATAGTTTTTCCTCTTTTCTTTTACTTTTTGTTTCCGAAGATTGCAGCAAGCTGATCATCCTGTCCATTCTGCTGTCCTCCCCCTCCAGGAGCCCCGAAGTGAAAGCCGCTCTGCTGCTGTGCCTGCGGTTTCAATGCAGGAACATCTTCCAATACTTTGTTTACTGCATTTTTCAGTGTTTCTTCATTGATTTTTCCATCTTCTCCCGCTACCTGGCTGAAATCTGCCATTCTCAGAATGTATGGAATTGTTTTTGCATCCAAGCCGAGGGATGCGGCTGTCATTGTAGCTGCCGACTCCACCTGTGCCTGAAGTGCCGCTTTTTTTGCTGCTTCTAATGCTGCATTTCCATCTGAAATCTGTTTCTGCAGTCCTTCAATGTCTGGCTGTTTAGCTGCCTGCTGCTGTTTGAATGCTGCAATTGCCTGATCCATCTGTTCTTTGGATAAGCCCTGCTGTTTGAAATATCCTTTCAGAACAGATTCCTCTGTTACAGACTGTTTTCCAGCAATTAATCCAGCCAGTTTCTCATAGTCAAACTGTGGTGTCTGCCCTGTCCCTGGCGCTGGATCAGCTCCGCCTCCTTCTCCGCCTGGTGTTGGATCTGCAAACTTCTGAATATTCATAGGAATCTTGCATTTAAATCTTTTATACATGTTGTCATTCTCCTTTACAGTTTTTTATGCGCTGTCTGCGCTTACAGTTTTACGTGTGTCTCACAAAACAGTTGATTACCCGGTGTCTCCGTGTAGTTTTACGCCTTCGGGCAAAAGAAGCTTCTAACCCTCGGCTTCATTGGGAGATTTCGGATCACCGCCTTTCTGATTTTTGACGATCTTCACCAGCTGCAGATTTACAAGCTGCTCCGCTCTTTTCCGGGGTACTTCCAGTTCTTCCCCTACAGTCCGAAGAACCAGATCATTTTCTTTATCTCGGAAATTATGCTGCACTATCACCTTCAAACAACCACCTCCTTATAGTTTTGGTAACTATCTTCTTTAACCCTCTGTATGCAGAATAAATTCCATAAGCTGAAACCAAAATTACTGCCAAGTAAGTTGAATGTCCTCCTTCTGCAATCACCATCTTAGCTGCTACCAGTAAAATTCTCACATTCCACGCCTCTATCCAGATATAAAATGCAAGTTTAAGCAGGGTCAACAGTAGGTCCTTACCTTCAATCACTACAGTTTTCATTGTCTTTACCTCCTCTTGCGCCGGCGCAAATTTAATCATTATGTGTGACTTTAAGTCCCCACTGTGGAAGAAAATTAATCTCATAATGGTACTTGTCCACATCCGATCCAGAGATATCTTCGACTACATACATGGTATAGTCATTCAAATAAACATAATCTTTCTGGTACTTTCCTTCTGCGGTCTCAATAATTACTTCCAGTTCATTCGAAGAGTTATTCTTCAGCGCAAATGTTCCAGTCAGTTCCAACAGGATTGTATCTGTTCTGGCATTCAAAACAGTAAGTTTTCTGGTTACATTGAAGTTATCTGCCTCCTGTGAAATGTTCGCACTCACCTGGTCAGCTTCAGTGCAACCAGTAGCCACAAAGCACACCAGGATTACCAATGCCGTTAATACTGCAATTCTTTTGGTTGCTCTTCTTTTCATTTTCTTCCTCCTACATTTTGAAACATCTGTTTTCAAACTTCTTATAGGCATCCATATACAGTTCATTCTTATCACCGTTATATGTCAGCTCATAGTACATTCCATCTGGCACTGTAGTGCTAAGCAAAGCCTTGCTGTTCTGCAAAGTCTTGCAGCTCCATACTACATATACATCATTTACATTAACCTGCTGTTTATCTGTAATATCCATATGAGCATTGGTATATTCTGCAACTTTTGCTTTGCATAATCTCAAAAATTCTTCATGTCCCATTTCGTTATTCCTCCGCAAATTTCCAATCATTGGCCAGCATATCTGCCTGTGAAGCAAGCCATCCCATCTGTACACCGGATGTCCCTACAAATGCAATTGCCATATTCCCAATAGCTTCATGTTCGCAATTCACAAGTTCACCATCTGCTGCCCTGTAAGAAATCCCAGTTGCAAGCTGAATGTACTGCTTCTTTCCATTCCAGCCTTTTCTCGCTACTTTCATGCCTCTTTTCAGGTACTTAATGGCTTCGCCAAAAGAAAATGTTGCCTCTCCGCCAAGAATCGGGCAGTTCTGACCATCCGCAACAACCCATTCATCAGAAAGAATATTTTGAACAGTATACTCCACATTCTGTGTTTCTCTTATGTCCATACAGCCACCGTCTTTTGTGTACATAAGGATTGTCTGAGATTCTTCATCCCACCACCAATATCCTCCCCATGATGGAAGTTTCATTCCTATGCCTTGCTTCATCATTTTGAATGCTTCTGAAAATTTCATTTTCTTTATCCTCACTTTCTTAAAAATAAGTACAAAAATAACACGTTTTTCAACGTGCTATCATTGTTTTTATAACTGTATTGATATTTTTGAGTATAAAAAATACCACTAGCCTTTTCTGACTGGTGGTATTTAGTACCATAAAACCGTTTTCTCTGTTGGCGGGTTCTCCATTTTTACCAGGCGCCTCAGTTCATTCCGAACATGCGGTGCTGCGAAAGAGCTTACATTTTCATGCTCTGTAACTTTTCCATCCTCAATTCTCATAAAGCCTTTGGGTTCTTTCCCCTCTGGGTAATAGTCGGCGGAAATCATATTATTTGTCTTTTTTATGTTTTTCAAGATTACCATAATACTCTAACGCCTCCTTCGGGTAATCATATTTTTCAGTGGCCAGCTCATGTGCTTTCCAGTGCTCCATATCAGGGTTTTCTCTCTTTATTTTCATCTCAAGAAGCTCATGCTCTATCAAGGTACGGTCATGTGGCTTAATATCTTTCCCGATCATGAGCCGCTGCCAGCTCTGGGCTATGGCGCAATCAGGATCAAATCTACGGTATGTCTTCGAATCCAGGTCGAACAATGATTCTTCTTCAAACAGATAAGCTTTTATCTTCTCTATATCGGATTCTTCTTTCCCAAGATTCTTTGCAATTTTCTTCGCATCTGTAGAAAAGCTCCTGATCTCTTTGTAGTACATCTCGGCGAAGTTTTCCGCCTCTTCACTGAATATATCTGTGATCCTGGCTCCTGATATCATTATATCAGAGTCCGCATCATTTGCAACGGATTTCCACTCTTTTTGCTTCTGCTCATACTTCTTCTGGTTCTCCGGATCCAGGGAAAATTCTGCAAGCCTGCCAAATTTCTTCTCCTGCCTTCCGGCGTACTGCTTCCTACTTTCCTGCTCCTGCTTCCGCACCAGTTCATTCAGCTCTGCCTTGGTGTATTTGCTTTTCTCCGGAGGGGTGCTGATTCCTTCGAAGTAGGTGGTGTGGCTATCTTTGCACCGTGGATGGTACAGGCCTGCAGCTATGGCACTGCTCATGAGTGGATATTTGATCCCAGTAACCGGGGATTTCCCGTCCTTCGGACCATTGCTCCACACATCATCGATCAATACCTTTCCAACGAAGGGAAGGCACTTCGGGCATGGATTTCCACGTTTATTTATGATCACTGTGGATATTCCCCATTCCTGGCGCTTCTGACCTTCCCCCTGAAGGTATGCCCTCTTGCTGGCAGTACGTATTGCCATGTCAGCATAATCAGCCAATGTATGTCTGGCTCCGTTTGCATACTGCACGCAGTTTAATCCAGCTTTGACAAAATCCTCTGTAGCCATATCCACAGCCTTTTCATAGGTCCCGGCACCAGTGTTCGCATATACCTGCGCATTGTAAATTACTTTGCGATACTGGTCGTTCGCCATTCGGAGTACGGCGGTTTCCGCTTTCTCCATATCACTCATGGATGCGCTGATCAGTGCATCCAGCTTCCAATCATTTAACTTGAAGAACTCAGCTGATGCCCCTTTGAAAATATGCTTGGCTGGAAAGCCATTTCTGATAGCTTCCAGAATTGCAATCTCCTGTGCCATTTCTCCCTCAGATCTGGATATGGATATCAAGGCTTTAATCTGATCATTGATATCCTTGAACTGTTTTCCATTTTTTTTCTGGTTGTCCTTCTTGTACTTCTCCAGGGCTTTCAGCTGCAATGCCTGCCACATGGTCCATTGCTTATCTTCATCAATCTCCTCCAGCTTGTGGCGGCGCATATTGCGGATCATGGAGGCAATGAGTTCATTCTCTATGGCTTCAAAGGCAACTCCTACATCGTAAACTGTATTAAGTTTTGGCACGGAGCTCACCTCCCGTTTGCATATACCCGGAAGCCCTGGTTCTTAAAGATTCGGATCGTATCTTTCAGCTTTGTTTTGCTGGTGCAGATATCATTTCTAAGTTCTGCATAGCCCTCCCGCTCAATGGCGTATACGCCCATGGGAACCTGTTCTTTGGCTGTTTCAAGCAGTCCCTGGTACTCCTTTTTGTTCATCCGGTATATCCGTGGCCCTACTTTTACCTTCATCATTCTCACCTTCTTCCAGATTTGTTTCAAATTCTCCTGCTTGCATAGTAAGCCCTGGTTCTTCCAAATTTTGAATACCCTGTTCCGCTTTTAATCTGGCTATCTCCTCCTGTTTGCAATGCTCATCCAGGGTATCTCCATAAAGCTCCTCTACGCAGCGCTCAATACTCATAATTCCGCCCTGCTTTGCTTTGGCAACAGTCTCAACCTGACTTTCAAAAGATGGGTTTGCATATTCTCCAAATGGAATGTTTACCTCGACCTTTTCTGCTGCCTGGTTGTGTAAAAACTGTTCTGCATTAATACACATTTCAACGACTTCCGGAAGGGTTTCCTGAAGCGCTTCTACAATAGCGTTTCTTGTATAAAGCGTTGTTTTTTCTTTTTCTCGCTGTGCTTCTGCATTATCAAGTTTTTTGGTATCTATTCCCAAGGTGCTTGGGCTTATAACCCCCTGCAGGCAAAGATCAAGGGCTGTTACATAGGATGCCAAATAACTTTCATGAGGAATCGTTGGCTGATCTGTTACCACTACATTTTTCTGCCCTTCTCTCATATCTCCATCTGCAGCAAAATACCGATTATCAAATGGATTGGGCTTTATCAGTTCCCCAGTCTCTGGGTTATGCGGAACCAGGCATTCCGGTATATATGTTTTTGCTCTTCCAGATCGAAGTGCATCCATCCACTGTGACCAGGCTTCGTCCAGGGAATCATAATTATCAAGCTTGCCATCAAAGATACTGCCGCCTCTGCCCTCATACTTTGCAGATTCATAGATCATTAACGGAACCGCCAGGATCGTATTACTATCAAATGCTACATCTCTTAAGTCCGCTGTAGCTGATATTGAAGTCAGTGATACAGGCTTGTTTTCTCGGTAAAGCTCATTCACAATATAGCCATACCCATAACGCTCATTTAAAACATAGGTTTGTCCTCTCTCCCTGTATGGGGTTTTGAACACAATTTCCTGGATCCTGTCTCTCGCTCTGACAAATTCCACTCTGTCCCCCGGATACCATTCCAGTATAGGATGTTCACTATTTTCTGTATCTATAGATACCTTAAAGGCTCCATCTCCTATGTACAGTGTTTCTTTTAGAGCCTTTTCAATTTTCTTTGCAAATTTATTTTCCTTTGCAATTTCCTTCCAGATAGCTTCATGCTTTGGATTTTCAAATTCAAAGTCATCCATATCCGGAAGTACAACAGATGTCAGGGTTTTTACAGTCAGTCCTGGCAATCCAGTATGAATCTTTCTCATGTCCATGCCCGGAGTACATTTGCTGGCCCAGAATTTATTCTTATCAGCATATTCCTGATTTTGCATATAAAGCTGTTCCAGCTCGTTACCGTCTCCCCGGTACCAGATCCGGTTTCTGATCGCATGAGCTTCAAAGTCCAGTATCTCGTTGATCTGGAACCCATATGGATTTGCAGGAACAATATTTAGCCAGCTCCTGACTGTCTTTTTTATATTTTCATTTAATTTTTCCATCCACTTCACCTTTTCTGTTCCTCCTCAAATCCGATCAAGTCACGGTATGGAATCCATGCATACTGCTGCGAGTTAATCGTATGGTCATTTCTATCTTCTGGAATATCTTTTTCTTCATCCCATGAGTATTTCTCCATCTCAGAAATATGGTTCGTACAAGTATCTACTACCAGATAGCACTCTTGCTGGATCCATCCAAGCTGCAGCTTGATTCTGTCCAGTATCTCCACTTTTTTGTAGGATTCTATAAAATTGTATAAGCAACCATTCAGGCGCTTATATTTGCGGAGCTCTGTAATCGTGGCAGCATCCGCGCAGTCAATAAAGACCTCTTTTGCAAATCCCCAGTCCTTGCGGCATCTTTCCAGGAATTCAACAAATTTTACCGCTGTATCTGATGGAGCAAGCGGCTGATCCAACTCTTTATTGCTGTAAACTTTTTCGGCTAATGTGATCAGTCTCCTGTCTGTAGTAATGCCCTGGAATATCATTGCAATCGTATCTGGAGATTTGGAAGAGTAAGAAGTGTCCAGACCGCAGGTGAACTTTTTGAATTTTATCTTTCCTGCTGCCATCTGGGTTCTTACCCATTTTTCGGATACTACATGCTTCTTTCGATTGAAATTTGGGAAGATCAGTCCTGTAGCTTTTCCTCTCAGGCCCTCAATCTTGTTCTTGTAGATCTTGGTGCCTTTCGGGGTGTTCTGGATGATCTGTCTCTTCTTTTCTTCCGGAAGTCCTGCGTTATCATCAAAAGAAAAGAACCAATGGACCCACCCGGGTTTTGGCTCTTCTTTCAGCTCATCTTTGATTTCCTGCGGCGTGTCTGCTTCCCATTCAGGAAGTGGACGGCTGCAGTTGATATACTCTTTATACACATCCAGGCTTGGATCATCCGGGTTCAGGGTTGCCATGAGGTAATCACAGCGCATGGAAGATTCTCGTACAAAGTCAATATCCGCCGTGTTGATCTCATCAATGTACAGGCATCCGTACTGGCCGCCAAGAGCATCTTTCCATTTTCTTTTATTTCCGTAGCCGACAACAAAAATAATCTTGTCCCCACCTGAAGTATGGAAAAGGATGTGGGGCATTTTGTATTCGCCGGATCCGTTTCCTTTGTACTCTACCAGGATGCCGAAATCATCCAGGATACCAAGATCTTTCTGGATAATGTTCTTCTCAGCTGCTCCTGTATCATCTGCTGCCAGGATATGCAGCTTCTTTTTGGACTGCGCAACCTTCAGCATGAACTTAAATAAGCCTACTGTTGTTTTGCCAGCAGCAGTTGTGCCTTCCAGGAATTCAGCCGGAGCGTTGCATTTTAGGAAAGCTTTGTATTTCTTCGACAACTTTAAAGCTTCTGAACTCACTAATCATCACCACTCATCTGAAGCAGGATATCATCCAGCTTTTTCTTTTCTTCTTCCAGGCCTGATACTTCCACTTTATCCTTAAACATTCCGAAGTGGCGTCCCAGGAGTTCGAGTGCTTTGATTTTATCGTGCATCTTGATTTCTCTTTCGATTCCCTCTCCGTCTTTTGTTGGGAAACGCTTTACCCTGACTGAAGCAATAGCAGCCAGATCTTCTTCTGCAGCTTCTTCCTTGACGGTTGCCTCATCAAAATCTACCAGGTCCTTCGGGTTCAGCAGACCAATCTTTGCAAGCTCCATGATAATTCGGTCCTGATTGATTCCTGTCCTTTTTGAACGCTCTGCCATAGCTTTTTCTATACACGCGCGTATCTCAGGTTTTTTCAGGTTTTCACTCCCAATGGAATATGCGGTTTTCGGGCTGTAGCCCGCTCTAATTGCGGCCTGAGTGATATTCAGGTCAATCAGGTACTCTTCCACAAATCTCTTCTGTTTTTTCGTCATTCAGGCTCACCTTCTTTCAAAATTATCAAAAATTGCATGTTAAAAGGCACCTGACTGCTGCCAGATGCCTCTCACTTTAAGGAGTTCTTATTGGTTCTTTCGGGTTCACCATTTCCCGAATCAGCTACCAGGGTATGAAGCCTGGTAGCCGCTACTTAATACATAGGAGTTTTTCGTCTGAGAACTTTTTATCCTAAGTTCAGTTTATACTATAACATAGATAAAACGGACATATCGGACAAAACGGACAAACTTTTATTTTTTTATAAATCTTTCAAATTCTTTTCGGACACTGTCACCTGTTGCTCCGCGTCCAATCTCATCTGCGATTCTTTCCCATTCAAGATTTTTAAATATTTTCATCCGTATAATCCTCTGCATCCTCTGCGGAATGGTGTTCATCCAGGCTTCCACTTCTGTTTTGATTTTGGCTGCGTTTGCTTTCCGATCAGCTAGGATCCTCTGTTCTGCTGCCAGCAGGCTCCAATCTCCTGTGCGTTCTGTAGTTCCCTCGATGTGAAAGCTCTGCGATTGGTAGGGAAATTCTGGATTGGATCCTTTAACAGAATCTTGAACGACTCTTTTTCTTTTTTTGAGTTCCTGAATATCTGCTTCTGTCTCTTTGATCAGTGCACATGCATCCATGTACTGATCCAGGATGTTCTTGTCCATTGGTACCGCCTCCCGCTTTTAGTCTTTCTAATTCCCAGTATGTAGGGGATCTAGTCAAACCATTTGATAGCTGCAATTCTACCACATGTGGATATAATGCTTTTACTCTGGCTTTCACTTTCTTTGTGATAATCTTTCCATCACCAGAAGCATAACTGGTTTGTATTATCTGAATAACATCTCCTCTTTTGATTCCATGTTTCTCTTCTAACTCCTGCTGCCGTTTTTCCCATCTGTCTATCTGAAATATTGCTTCGTCTGCCGTTGGATCCTTATACGCTTTACTCATGTGGCACCTCCACTTCTGGCCAGTTTTCTGGATCGTAATCGCTCCGATCAAAATATTCTCCGCATATCTTCTCAATGGCACAGGCATGACAGAACTTGTTATCACAGTACCGCTTAATCGTATTTACTGCTTCAACAGCTTCCTGATCTGTTTTATTTTCTACCACAGCATTTTCCCTCTTTTTCTGTACCACGCTCAACGCCCAGACACATACTCCAATTGCCCCAATTGCAATTCCTATTACCAGTGGAATAATCACATCCAACATTTTTCACACCTCCTTATATGGTTCTGGAAGCGGCATCCAGGCATTGACAAATAATCCAAATGATGCATAGCTTCTTTCTTCGTCTCTCTGGAATTTCGGGAAAAAGGCGCCTCCTCCATCTTTATCAGCTTCGTATCGTCCAATATCCAGTAATGTAGAGTTGCTGAATGAAACCAGGATATAATCATCTGTTTCTGGCAATCTCTCGTCAATCGGAATCCATCCATTTTCTTTCTCGTCCTGTTCCAGATCATTCAGAAGAGTATTCACAATATCCAGGGCACTTCCCGGAAGCCCTTCTTTATAGATGGTATGGTTTTCCAGATCTTTTTTCATCTGTTCCAAGTGTTCTCTTATTTGTCTCATGATGTTCTCCTTTCCTAATGTCCGCTTCTAAGCATACAAAACAATAATTCTGTCATGGATCTTTTTCTTGGTCCTTCGCGGCAAGGCAGTGCCACCGCCAGCTTCCAGCGTTCTGTATCAGGATCTATTGGTGTTGGATTCTCAATTTCATCCGTAAGCTCCGCTAAATAGGGGACAGCGACCATCACACCAAAATAATGGGATGATTCTGGAAACTGTTCGTGCATGTGCCTGGCAAATTTCCCGCTGCGTAAATCCGGTAAAATGTCGTTGTAGCACTCCATTGTGGTCACAATGTAATTTTTTTCTCCCAGGAAGTTCAAGCCGTTCCCGCTGTAAACATCTTCTTTGCAGCTCTTTACCTCATAACAGGTAAATATGCCTTTTTCTATCCCAGATATGGAGCACTGATCAGCCGGAGAAAATTGCATGTAGTCAACTCTTTTCGCTTCTCGTCCCCAAGGATCAATACTTACCTCGCTGGCCCAGTGCTTCCCAGCTCCGCTGAAACGTGTATTTATAAGCAACTGTCCAAGGAATTTTGTTGTTTCTGCCCTTGTCATTTTTACCTCACCTTGTCCTTAAAAACTTTGCCAACATGGTTTCTCGCCAAGTTGCCATATTATCCTGCTTCCACTTATTGCATGTATTATCATCCTGAATCCAGATTCCTTTGCGGTCACAGAGAAGATTGTCATTATATCTACATGTCTTGCAGGTTCGATCCTTCATTGCTCCACCTCCTTCACAAATGCCATCCAATGTGTTTTCCCCTGTTTGCCGGATCTATTGCCGTACAGTGGTTTATGTCCAATAGCTGTAATAACATCTTTTACTGGAATCTGCGTCTCATTCCACTTAAAAATCAATGTGCCATAAGGTTTGAGTACACGCATGCACTCAGAAAAACCATCATGTAACACTTGTTTCCATGTATCCTTGTTGAGCTTACCGTACTTCTTTACCATCCAGGCATTGTCTCCGCCATCAACAAGATGTGGCGGATCAAATATGATGTGATAAAAAGTATTATCCTCAAATGGCAGATCTGTGAAGTCTGCGACAATATCAGGATGGATGTTGCAGTACCTTGTTGATTGTCCATCTCCACTTGTCCATATTGCTTCGCAGTCCAGCTCGCGCCTGTCAACATATACGGCCAGTTTATTATTTTTGTTGAACCAAATCATCTTTGATCCACACGTAGCATCCAAAACAGGTTTATCTATCACTTTCTACCTCCGAACTTTCTTAAATTTGCAATAGCCCCACACGCAGCAGACATTATAAAAGTTCTTCTTGTACTCCTCATTTGTACACTGGTCATCCTTTGTATGGTATATGCATTCCTTGCAATATCCTGGGGTGGAAGGATGCAGGATTATCTTTGTGCTCATTGTTTTATCCTCAGAAGCTGCTGCCGGGTTCGATCATATTCCAGGAGCAGTGTAAGATCTCTGCTCTTGCTGATGGTTCGATCTACGGCTCTCAAGTAATATTTTCCGGCTATCAGCCGTCCTTCAGCTGCAGCGCCGTACAGACTCCCAATTGTCCGCCCCAACAATTCAGAAGCTTCCTGTATGGTTACTGCTTCCCCAGCTTCTTCTGAAACATTTTCTGTGATCTCATATAATGTCATAACCAGTTCCTCCCGAATATCCTCATAAATTCTTCCCTGCTGCCTCCCTGGGCTTCGAATGCTTCCTGACCTTGGCGGTGAAGCTCTTCCATTACGGCTGGATTTCTATGTACCGCATTGGGGCCTGTCTGGTGGCATTCCAGGCATAAATCTACTTTTAATCCATATTCTTCAGATAGCGTTCGATTGGGTCCGCCGAATATATGATGTACCTGAGTATTTGTACATCTTCCGCATAAATAGCACCATCCTTTCTGGCTTCCTAGGATGCTTGGAGGATGGGATTTTCTTTTTTTCTTCTTTGATGTTCCCTTGGGGAACTTTAAGCCTATATCCATACTCCTATCAGATTTGCCGGATCCCCAGGGAGTGGCGGCATAAAGGACATCCTTGTGCGGTACCGGAATAATTTGTGCAGTTCCCGGACGTCTTTTCCGATAATCACTACGTCAGTTGGACGATCCTTTTCGAATAATCTGGCTACTGTTTTACCAGGATAATCTTTTGGATTCTTATATATTGCGAATGAGGGAAGCTCAAGATCACTCATGTCAATCTGATCAATGGCTTCTACGATTTTATCCCCTGTCATGTGGCTCCTTTCCCCCTACCCCTCTAACAGGTTTGGGGTAGGGAAGTGAAATTGTGATATATATGTGATTCAGATTACACCCTTATTAATCTACCCAGGGACGGCCCAGGTGGTCTACCTTGGTATCCATCCATCGTAGCCAGAAGTTTGTGTTCTGAAGCTGGCTGAAGGTTACACTTCCGAAGCCTTTAAAGGCTTTTGCAATATAGTCAGCTGCGCCGTACTCGGTAAGGGAGTCCAGGAATTCTTTTCTACGGATTGGTTTCTCTACTACTTCTTGCGTTGGCGCAATTTCTGTATTCTGGGCTTCCTCATTTTCTTCCTGGTGAATATCCTGATCCGGTTCTGTCGGGGCTTCTGAAACAAGTTCTTCCGGAGCTTTTTCCGGTTCAGTGACTGCTGCCGGCAGCTCTGGTTTTGGCATGTATTCTTCGTGGTTCAGGATATTGTCCTGGCCTGGAATCTGTTCCTCTTCTTTTGGTTGTGCAATTTCTTGACTTTTTTCCTGGTTTTCAGGCTGCAAATCTGATATCTCAGAAACTGGCTTAATATTGGAATTTTTCCTTTCTGGTTCCGTTTCTTCCTGGACTGCTGTTTTTTGACTTTTTCCACTGTTATCCACAGATTTTTCCACATTCTTCTTTTCCGGTTTCTTCACTGGCGCAACCTTTGGCGGTTTCTTTCTGGTGTTGGTTTCTTCTGGGGCTTCTTCTGGCTGTGGAAGCTCTTCTTTGTACTGCTTTTTCCAGGATTCTTCTGACAAAACCGAAAAATCCATGATTTTCTTAAATGCCTCTTCCAATTGCTGCCAGGTGAATTCCTCTTTTGTCCTGGAACGTACATCCATAAATTGAATGTTCTCTTCAATCTTCATGAATATAAGGAATCTTCCGGTTCCTGGAACACGCACCGAATAAACTTTTTCCTCATCCGGCACCAGGATTTCTGCTGCCCACTGGCTGTCTCCATCTTCCAGTGCTATAAACAGCTGTTTATACAGCTCTGGGCACCTTTTTCCTAACTCATAGACTGCTTTTTCCAGAAGGGAAGGGAGTTCTTCCTGCCCCGGATCCTTTTCCTCTATCATCACTTCCAGATCTGTAATCTTATCTTCCTCTTCAATCTCCCTTTTCAGGGCTCTTACGTCCTCTTTGGAGAAATTGGGTGTGATCTCTTCTTTCACGAGATCCGGGAGGGCGAGCATCTCCACCAGAATCGATTTTCCGATTCCTGTGTACTTCTCCATGATCTTCTTGGAATATCCGCCCTCTGAATACTTGTCATTCAGCTGTACGTATCTGGTGGTCTCATCTGGGCGGATTCCATATTCCGCCCCGGCAAATTCTGCCATTGTTTTGTATCCGGATTCCTGAAGGACTCCCGTGTCCCTGGCAACCTTCAGCTGGTATCCCAGCTCGATAGCTCCCTGGGCCATGGTCATTGCTCCGGTCCTGATTTTTTCGACTGCAAGATCTGTCTCCTGCTTAAAGTTCAAATATTCACCCATCTTATACCGCCTCCATAAAGTCCTCTTCCAGTTTCTTCAGAACAAAGCTGTTCCTGTTTTCCTGGAGCTCTTTGATATTCTGTTCCCGGAGCACCGCACTCTTTGCTGCGTGTTCCTTATCTTTTTGGGTAAGCCTTTTCTTGATCTCTTTCTGCCACAGTCTCAGGAATTCCCGGATTTCTTCGATTCCCGGTTCCTCATCATAGTAGGAACGATTCTGCCGGATGGTTCCCCCTGGCTCAAATTCAATGGTGTAGAACGGGATGTTTGGTTCCTTCTGCCTCCTTAGGAAGCCTATATAAGTTTCCCGGTTCTCGATCCGGTTGAAATATCTCTCTGAGCTTCCGGCGCAGTGATGAAGGGCGTAGCCTTCCCGGACAATATCTACAGGGCTTTCCGGCATGATCATCTGGAACCCCTCTGCGGCAAATTCATATTTCTCTTTAATCTCCCGCATCACTGCAGATGCCCCCTGAAATTTTTCTTCCATCCTGGCTGCTTCCTGCTGCCGAAGCTCCGGGTTCTCATTCATTCTTTTTACGGTTTCCACTTTACGTGAGTCCTCGATCAGCTCATCATGTCTCCGCTTTAGATCTTTGGGCTTATAAAACAGCTCATCATCCAGGCTCTTGTCCAGCGCAGCGCACATGGATAAGTAATCCGCCCAATGGTCTAATGCAAATTCCAATGTCCCATAACATTTTTTCGCCTGCTTCTGAATATAATTCACAATCTGTTCTGCGCTCATCCTGGATGAAATGTTTCCTGGAAGGCTCTCTATCTTTTCCGGGGATATCAAATAATGTGTTTCCAGGCAATCCATAGTCTTTTTAGGGATCTTAGTGTTATGCCTTTCTGAGTACCTCATCCATTCCAGCATAATCTTTCCGCCGTTTTCTTCCCTGATGCGGTTGATCTTCTGCTTGTCCCGGATGCCCATGACCTCTTCAATGGTTTCTCCGTTCAAGTTCATGCACCCAACATATTCGGAATTATATACAGGGCAGTAAGCTACCTCATCCTGAATAAGTTTGTAAAAACGTCCTTTTGCCAGATACTCCAGCATAGTTCCGAACGTTCCTACATTCCCCCCTGCTGCCACCGCAACATTGTAATTCAAAAATATCCCTTTCCCAGATAATTCTATAAAGGCATTTATCAGATTTTCGTACTTGGTATCTTTTAGTGCCTCCCTGATTCCTTCCGGATACAGGAAACATTTTCCGAACCGCTTTCTCTTTGGATTGGTTGTGTACCAGTTACTTCTTTTTATCCCAGTGTACCAGTTGTACACATCTCCATCCTGGCTGTAGAATATTGTGTAAGATTTTTCTTCACATCCTTTCTGGTACAGAAGGATTCTTATCTCTTCATCCAGGTACACTTCGTGCCCGCTCTTGTCATACCAGATTCTTACTCTAAAGTTTCTTGAAATCCCAAACTTAGGATCCGGACGTTCCAGCTTGCAGATCTTTATTGCAGTGTCTATTTTCTTTCTTCTCTTCTGCACGATAGCTTCCTGGCCGCACTCCGGACAGATCCTCCTCTCCCCGTTTTTGGGCTTATCAAGCTTTTTCTCATGGATCTGTGCGCCGCAGTTACTGCAGCCATAAGATTTTGTATCCCCGTCCCAGAAAAGGAATGTCCCTTCCGCAAACGTATCGTAGATCCACTTAGCAAAAACAGGATCCTCATCCTTTACATTTTCCATGAGCCTGTCTATTTTTTTATTTTTGTTTATCTCCCGCTGGTAGCGCTGATTGCTGTCAAATTCTGTTTCCAGCTCACCAATACAGTTTAAAACGTTCTTTGCTTTGAGGGCTTTTATTGCAATTTCTTTGTCTTCCCCTACGTCCCATTTTAATTTTTCACGCACTGCTTTTTCTGTATATCTATCGTAGATGGGATTAAATCCCATTATCCGAAGGAGCTTCTGTGAATTCCATTTCCCATAGGCAGCCTCAAAGAAACTGTGTCTGCCGGATTCTGTATTTATGATGTATCGGCCATAGTAGCTTTCTCTCTTAAACAAGTCCAGAATCAGCCACTCTTCTTTTGCCAGTGCCTTCCCGATCAGCTCTGAATCGTTTCTTTTTGGTGTAGGTACTGGCAGGTTTTCAAATTCTTTACGTTTCATTTTCTGCATATCTCCCCAAGTTTTAATGTATAAACGCCATCCTGATCAGCCAGGAAAACCCTGGCGCCTATGATGGTCCCGTCTTCATCCTCCTGGATTAGACCGCCAACAGCTCCTTCCTCCAGATGGACTGCCGGATTTTTTCCGCGTGCAATTGCAATCTCATTTTTTTGCGCCCGCGCAATTTCTGGTTTTATTTCCAGGTGGGACACCTCCCGTTCCCAATCCATCTTTGGATTTTGAACCATGTACTTCATAGCCATCCCGGCAAATCCTTTCAGATCCAGCTCCTTCACCAGGGTAAGTTCTGTACAGCAGCAGCGGAAGTCCTCTTCCTCGTTGATATCCCCTGCTGCCTCGATGAGAAAGTAATGGTTACCCTGCCCCAGTGGAAAGTATCCCAGGCAGTCCGGGGCATACTCTACGAAATGCCAGCCATTCTGATATACTTTGCATTCTTTTTCCTTGTAGGTTTTCCCAGCTTCCAGTTTAGTGCAGACTCCGTATGAGGTGATCATGTCTTTTGATAATCCTTTTACGCCCTGCATATCACGCCTCCAGGTAATACTTTTTTGCGATTCTTCGTACATCTGCCTTGGTTTCCCCGCCCTCATATACAGGCTTCCGCATCTTTTCCTTTTTTCCGTTTATCCGGCATTCGGCAAGGTCCACAATTTCATCCGGTACCTCTACTGCGCATTCGCTGGAATAGCTGAGAATCTCAGCCAGACACTCCACAAGTTTTTTATTCTTTTTTCTTACTGCAAGGCACAGTTCTTCATTGCCTTCCAGCATTGCCAGAATGGTATCTTTGTTGTCAAGCTGGTGGCCCTTGATGCCAAGCTCTTTGGCTTCTCCTTCGAGTTTGGCAACTGCTGCCATGAAAGGAGTCGCAAGCTCGTCCGCTACATCATCCATGTAGTCTTCGGCATCCTCTTTCTCAAGGCCATTTTCCTTTGCAAGGGCAATCAGGGCTTCCAGATCTCCCTCCTGTTTTTCGGCTGCTGCCGTACGCATCAGCTCTTCATAATCCATTTCTCCAAACTTCTCAAACATAAACTTCCCTCCTATATTTCCTCTTTCTTCGGCATTGGCCGTTCCAGCTGGTATTTGATAGCATGTGGACTTTCTAAGTCCATGATCTGCTGCCAGAGGTCGGCGTTTCGGACTTCTTTACCATCATTTTTCTTCCATCCATCATTTTTCCACTGCTGCAGGTTCCTGTGGCATCCTGCCAGGTAATAACTATCCGTGTGGATTGTTATCATGGCAGGGCGGACCACAATCTTGAGGGCTGCAATCACGCACAGCATGATCAGACGCTGGCCAGATGTGCATTCCCCGGCTTGTCCTGTTCCCTCTCTGGGTATGCCCCTGCAGCGGGCTTTCCAGTAATAGGATCCTTTCTTGAGCTTGGGAGCTCTGGAGGAAGGATATAGGTATATGTCTACTTGCTGCACTCTTTAAATCCTCCTGTTCAATTTGATCAACGTATATCGGCGGTAGCTGAATCCGGTTTTAGGGTTCTGCCCCTCAAAGTATGCCGCTATGTAGTAACCTTTCTTGGGCTTGATTTCTCTTTTCCAGTGAACCAGCTTTTTCTTTTTTGGTTCCGGAAGCGGCATATTACGGGAGTGGGTACATCTGGATTCTTTTATCCTTGGTTTTGCGGGAGTGCCATCTTCTTTGTACTCCACAGAATTTTTATTCTTGGCCAGGTAATTTGCCAGCTTTGTAAAGTCCTCATCATAGAACTGGCTGTTTTTGATTGCTATTGACTTCACTTCTCCGTATTCCCAATTTTTCACAAGCATGCTTGCTGTGTTTCCAATATCATTGATCACGATATGGATATGCCACCCGCCCTTTGTACCTTTTTCAATTTTTGCATACCAGAAAAGCTCTCTTTTGCATTTCCTGTACTCGGCTCTCAATTTCCTCAGAAGCTTTGCAATCTGATCTGCAACCGTTTTCATATCGGGTGGGCGGTTAAGGCGTATATATGTCAGCGTCACCCACAAATCTCCAAACGTGAAATATTCCAGTAACCGGATCTTTATCAGGCGTGCCCGATTCCATTCATTAACCTTCTGCATATCCTCTTTGGTTGGTTTCTTTTTGGGCAGTCTCTTCTTACCCTTGGCTCCATATTTCCCATCATGATACTCTTGGATATCCAGAACCTCTCCGCCCCTTAATTCGTACCATTTTCTTATTGTCCCCATACCATCTCGTCCTAACTTTAATATCTTTATCAAGTGCTCAACAGGGGATTTTTGCCCCTGTTTTCTTGACTTTCAGGCACCCAAATGGTATAGTATCTATAGATATCTTTATCGGGTGACCGATAGTCTTTGCCCCATGTATTCCCGTACATGGGGCAATTTTTATGCAATTATATAATCATTGAGATGCAGAACGCACCGTTCTTCTGCCAAGGCCTCCGCTTCAGCTCTGGTTCCGTAATGTGACTGCATGTATCCATCAGCATACCGGATGATCCATATGGTCTTTTCCTCAGGCTTTTTCATTTGATTTTCCCTCCAACAGTCGTAAAAGGTGCTCTGTGGCTGCTTCATAAACTTTTCTTGAAGATTCCTCGTAAAGTTCGGAACTAAAATAAATTGTATAGCTGCCATCAGCTTCCACATCCTGATCATATCCGTCATCTATAATGTTGATGTAGCAGCCTTTCGTGTGTGAAGCCATTTCGAACGTTACAAACGCTGCTGTCTTAGTGGCTACTAACATGCACAGACTGAACAATCCATTAATTTCTTTTTCTAAAATCATGTCTGCCTCCTTCTGGCTCAGTGCCTTGTATTAACATCCACGCCATCACGGAACACGCCACAGTTCCTGCGAGCTGGGCTCCATCCCACTGCCAAATTGGCAGGTACGTTGTGAGAACGCCGATAATAATGGAAATAATTATGTTACGCTTCACCTTCAGCATCTCCTTCCACAACAGCCCGGTTGCTCCAACCAATTGTCTGTACCAATTTTTCCGGATGAAACGCCGGAGTATACTTCCTAGCATTGCTATCCAGAAGCTGACGCCGATAAGTCAGATAATCAATGAACACCAGAACATTGATCAGAACAATGTTTCCATCTCTGATAATGGCATAATCGTTATAGCGTCCATTTTTGATCTGATCTTCAATTTCAAACAGCCTTGTTCTTACGGTTCCAGTGCTGATTTGGAATTCCTTTGCAAGCTGTTCTTTTTTCATGTACGGATAACCCCGTATTGACTCTGTGTAAATCACCTTTATCACCTCGTTTTCTGTTGAAATGTCTCGAACGGTATTTGTTGACTTTCCTTATTTCTTCTCCTATTCTGTAAATACAGGCACTGCCATGCCGAATATTTACAAAAAGGAGAGATCTTATCAAGATTGATGACTGTACGTACCAGGTCCCAGACTAATTTCATCAGCCACAACTGTGACGCTTCCATCCTCTTCCATTTGGATGGAAGCGTTGCTATTGCCTTTTTTCGCAGTCCATCTCGTCAACTTTTTGTATCTGTAAGTTTTTCTCTTACAGAAATCAGATCTGCCAGGGCTGTTACCAGGTTTGGAAGTTCCAGATCCTCAAAAGCACCTTCCTTGGACTTTCTCTGTACTCTGTCACATACTGCTTCGATAGTTTTGTCTACCTTTTCAAGCTCAAACAATTTCTTATGCTCCTTTCTTTTCTACTGTCTGTGGATATTTCTTGTATTGACTTTTCTTTCAGCCTTTCCTATTCTGTAAATACAGGCACTGCCATGCCTAATACATAAGAAAGAAGGAAACTATTATGTCTGATAAAAATTCTTCCCTTATCAATTTTCCAGATCTCCCTGCTTCCGTTGACAATGCAGTTAAAAATCTCACTGATAAGCTAACGTTTAGAATAGGGCAAACTTTTTCAGATGCATGGTATTTAGTTTTTGGTGGAATCACGCAAGCTGCAGTTAAGCGTCGTATGAAATACGCCCATGATTTAGAGCTTTTCAAACAAGAATTATCGCAAGCCATTTCTTCTATTCCAGAAGAAAATCTTGCTGAACCTGACATTCAAATAACTGCTCAGGCTCTTGAAAACTCTAAATACTGTATCGAATCAGAAGACCTTCGTAAAATGTTTGTTAATTTAATTGGTAACTCCGTAAACAATTCTTATGTCGAAAAGGTCCACCCGTCATTTGCTGAAATAATTAAGCAAATGAGCCCTTTAGATGCACGTATTTTAAAAAGCTTGGATCCCCGTTACAGTTTTCCGCTTGTTGATTATGTTCTGAGTAACCATACCGGAAATAGCTTTAGAGACACTTTTGAAATTAAACTTTCAAACGTCTATATTCCAAATTTTTCCGGAGTAACCATACAGCAGGCAAGCAGCTCAATTTCTTCTTTAAGCAGACTAGGAATAATTTCAATTGATACTCAGTCTACAATTTCAAACTCTAGGGTTTATACCCCTTATGAGCAAACTGATTATTACGTGGAATTTTCCCGTAAAGCGCGCCAATCTTTCGCATCCAAAAGAGCTGATATCCATAAATACCTTGGGCAATTCACTCCTCTTGGCAAGGATTTCTTTGAAGTTTGCGTAAAATAGTTAATGTGTATTTATTGTTTTTTTCTGTCATTTCGCACATATCTTTAACATAGCCATCTACTTTTTTAAAATAGTAGGTGGCTACTATTTTGGCAGTGATTACTGATGCCAAAATGCTTACTCCGATAATTGCCATCTTGCTCATCTCCTTTCCTGTTATCCTGCTTTCTTGTTATCATCTTCCATACTCATAACCGCTTCCAGCATCATGCCAAAAACGGTTCGCTGGCTTCCCTCGTCCAGATAGGGAGCCATTTTGATAATGTTGTCTAAGGTGTTGTCTGTAATGTTGATTTCTGGAATCTTTGTTAATTTCATTTTCTCACCTCACTTTTCTTGTTGGTACATTTCAATTATATGTTGGTTAATCTCTTTTGTCAATATCGTTTTTGTAATTAACCAACATTTTCTCTTGATTATCTTTTTTCAGTGTGCTATTATGAATTCATAAGAAAGGAGGACCGAACATGAACGAGCGAATTAAAGCTCTGCGAAAAAAACTTGGTTTAACTCAACAAGCCTTTGCTGACAAATTAAAAATAGCAAGGGGAAATATCGGAGCCTATGAAGTAGGAAAGAATTTGCCTAGTGATGCTGTTATTTCTTTAATATGCAAAGAGTTTAGCGTAAACGAAGCTTGGCTCCGTACCGGAGAAGGTGGGGATGACAACATGTTCACAAAGATAAATGAAGATGATCGTTATTCCATCAACCTTGGAAAATTAAGCAAGACAGAAAACCAGATGGCCAAAAATATGTTAAATGCCATTGCAGAAGCTTCGCCAGAAAAGCTGAAGCACATTGAAGAATTCATGAAAGAATGTTTAGGAATAAAGTAAAAGGAGCCGGCCTTAACGGTCAGCTCCCAGCATGGTAATCAATATTAGGTAGATTCTTCTTAATACAGGTTCATCCTCAACTTCGGTTACCATTTTAATAATTTCGCTTTTGTATTCCTCTTTTCGTTCTTTCATACGTATGTACCTCCGCTTTCGTATTTTTGGGGAGCGGTACGCTCCAGTCACTTGTTTATGCATACCAAAATATATGCACTTACAATTCATGGTAGAACCAAAAATCTCGAATTTTTTATTTTTTTCTCGATTTTTTATATCTCTACTTATAATACGAATTTCGGAGGTCATTATTTAATTTTCAATCGCAATCGTCCAGCATACTGGACACTTTTTTCACTTGTACGGCGATTCGTATAAATCTGAGATTCTCACCTTCAACGCTTTCGCAATTTTCTCCAGATTATCCAGCGTTGGTGAATATTTCCCGGTCGCTATGTTGCTGATCGTAGACTTAGGAATCCTAGTCATGTTTGACAGCTGCCGTACAGATACATTTTTTTCATACATAACTTTTGTCAGTAATATTTTCATGACATTAGTATGTAAATTATTTTCTATTTTATACGAATCATTTTGCTGATTAGGGAGGGATGGAGTATGCAAAAAGTAAAAAGTATATTAATTGTGATTTGGAGTGCATTGATATTATTAATGGCTATGGCTTTATTTAGTACTGAAGGATTTAAAGCAGAGAATATTGCAATTTTGATTTTTCTTGAACTTGCAGGTGTAGGAGTTTTAACTATAATCTTTAAATTTCTATCCGCAATAGCGAATAAGGTTAAAAAAGATCCTTCTATTGGTAAATCCACTTATAACAAAACCAATCAGATGCCTCAAAAAAAATTAACAAAACCTGTTCGAGTTTTAAATTTAAATGTCATTTCCGGAAAAGAAACCTTTGGGCTGAAATCAAAGTATTCTGCTTTTTCTATAAAACAATGGGATGACGGATTTGTTACAGTTGCAGATGGTCTTGAAAAGTATGAACTTTTTGACTATGCGTGGAATGGTCCAGAATATAAAGCTGTAACAACTACTACCAGTACATCAAAAACAAAGGGAAAATCTAAAGAAAAAACAGGCCGAAAAGGCAGGTTAACTGGAGCCGTAATTGGATCAATGGTTGTTCCTGTCCCCGTTGTTGGAGCTGCAATCGGAGCTGCTGTCGGAACAGGAAAAAAATCAAAAGGAAAAAACAATTCCACTACAACAGGAAATACTACAACAACAAGCAACAATGTAGAAGTTGATTCAATTGCTTCTGTCAAATTTCGTAATATAGAAACAGAACAAATCAGCACTGTTGGCTTCTATTGTAATTCAGTTCTGGACATGCAATTAAAAAGTTTTAATATCGTTTCCAAAGGAGACGTTGCTAATAATGTAAAAATGCAGAAAAGTTCTGTTGAACTTCTAAAAGAATATAAAGAGCTTTTGGATAGTGGTGTTATTACTCAAGAAGAATTTATGCAAAAGAAGGCAGAACTTTTATAAAATATAAAAACCGCCCCGGTGTTACCAGCACCAGAGCGGCCAGCACATCCGGAGATGTACACTATCAAACGCAAAGATATTGTATCATCTTCGGAAACAGCACGCAAGTGTAATATTTGCGTGGCTGTTATTTTTGTACCCATTTTGCCCGATTTGTGCGGGCGCAATTATAAAGGAGGATGATACCATGTGGGTTGAGGAACGTCCCAATGGAAAGTTTAAGTTCTGTGAACGATATACGGATTATCTTACCGGAAATGTAAAACGTGTATCTGTCATCATGGATAAAAACACTGCCCAAACCAGGAAGATTGCTCAAAGAACACTTGAGCAGAAAATTCAGGATGCTATGACGGTGAAACCAAATCATCAATATACTCTAAAGGAACTTGTAGAAGAATATCGCAAAAGTCAGCTGCTAACTGTAAAAAAATCCACTTATAAAAGAAATTATCATGCATGTAAAACTATCATGGAGATTCTTGGTGAAAATACTATCATAGAACGTTTGACAGCCAGATACGTGCGTGATAAATTTTTAGAAACGGGAAAAGCTCCAGGCACGTTAAACGAACATTTAAGGCGCTTTCGGGCGCTGATCCGCTGGGGATATCACAATGATCTTCTTCAGGATGCTTCTTTTCTTGATAAGGTTGAGAATTTCAAAGATATCCCACATAAGGTAAAAATCCAGGACAAGTATTTGGAAGCCAGTGAACTAAAGCAACTCCTGCCGAAAATGTCTGATCCAGTCTGGCGTCTTCTGACGGAATTCCTCGCACTGTCGGGGATGCGCCTTGGCGAAGCCATTGCTCTTGAGGATTCAGATGTAGATCTTTCTGTCGGGGAGATTCATGTAACTAAAACTTTTGATTCTGTCAATAAAGTAGTTACGCCCCCGAAAAGCTTTTGCTCTATTCGAGATGTATTTATCCAAAAGGAGCTTGCTGCTACCTGCAGAAATATTCGAGCGCAAATGCTTCGCAGAAGATTGATGTATGGAATTGACAAACCCAAGCTTTTTATGTTTTCTGTACAGGGAACTCACATTCACTATTATACTTACAACAAATACTTAAAAGAAAATTCACTGAGAATTCTTGGACGCGAGATAACCCCTCACGCGCTGAGGCATACCCATGCATCTCTTCTTCTGGAACAGGGAATTAGTATCGATACTATTTCAAGAAGGCTTGGACATGAGAATAGTGATGTGACACGGGAGATTTACCTTCATGTGACTAAAAAGTTACAGGAAAAAGATAATCAGCAGATTGCCAAAATATCAATTTTGTAGTTTGCCCCCTATCTGCCCCCTGGACGAATTTTGGACATTTAAAAATTCTGAAAAACCTAATAAAATCAAGTGTTTTACGGTGATGTATAGATAAATGCCAAGTCCCACTGCCGGCAATTTCATACGTTTCTATGAATCCCGTCAGAGCCTTGTCCTGCGGGATTTTTTCTTACCTAAGGGAGTAAACATGAAGCCAAAAGTATTTATAGCCGCCCATCTTGTTGCTTGGATTTAATTGCACAAAAAGCGATACCACTCAACTTCCGGAGTTGAACGATATCGCTTTTTATATTGTGCTTAATTGCCTAATTACAATTCATCCCCGGCAATCACGCCTTCTCCTCATCTTCCAGCAGCTTCTCAAAAATCGGGAAGCAGTCGAAGGTTGCGAAGTAGTCTCTTGGGGTCTCGGCGCGGCGGATCATGTCGAAGGTTCCGTCCTCGTGAAGAAGGATCTCCGCAGATTTCAGCTTGCCGTTGTAGTTGTAGCCCATGGAAAAGCCGTGGGCACCGGCATCATGGATCACCAGATAATCTCCCATGTCAATCTTCGGAAGATAACGGTCAATGGCAAATTTATCATTGTTCTCACAAAGAGATCCTGTAATGTCATACAGATGATCGCAAGGCTGATCCTCCTTGCCAAGAACGGTAATATGATGATAAGCACCGTACATAGCCGGACGCATCAGGTTTACTGCACAGGAATCCACGCCGATATATTCCTTGTGGGTATGTTTCTCATGGATTGCCTTGGTTACCAGGCAGCCATACGGTCCCATCATGAAACGTCCCAGCTCAGTGTAGATTGCCACATCTCCCATTCCTTCCGGAACAAGAACTTCCTCGTAAACCTTGCGCACACCCTCTCCGATCACACGGATATCATTAGGTGTCTGTTCCGGACGATACGGAATACCGATACCACCGGAAAGATTGATAAACTTAATGTGCGCTCCTGTCTCCTTCTGAAGCTTAACAGCAAGCTCAAACATTACCTTTGCAAGCATTGGGTAATATTCGTTCGTTACAGTATTGCTGGCAAGAAATGAATGGATACCAAACTCCTTTGCACCCTTGCTTTTAAGAATACGGAAAGCATCAAAAATCTGTTCCGTTGTCATACCGTATTTGGCATCTCCCGGATTGTCCATAATATCATTGCTGATCTTGAATACTCCGCCTGGATTATAGCGGCAGCTGATAATTTCCGGAATCCTGCCTACAGCCTTTTCCACACTCTCAATGTGAGTGATATCATCCAGATTAATAATTCCACCAATTTCATCTGCATACTTAAACTCTTCGTTCGGAGTATCATTGGAGGAAAACATAATGTCTCCCTTTCCGCAGCCGATTGCCTTGGAAAGCATAAGCTCTGTCATGGAAGAGCAGTCACAGCCGCAGCCATATTCCTGCAGAATCTTAATGAGAAATGGATTAGGTGTTGCTTTTACGGCAAAAAATTCCTTAAATCCCTTATTCCATGCAAATGCTTCCTTTAAAGCCTGTGCATTCTCACGGATTCCCCTCTCATCATAGAGATGGAACGGTGTAGGATACTTCTTTGCAATTTCCTGAACCTTCTCCAATGTTACAAAAGGTGTTTTTTTCATAATAGTTTCTCCTCGTTTATAAAATGTACAGCTATTTGTTACTTAGCCTCAATCACATGAAGCATGTTTGTAACAGCACCCTCCCTGGTCATATTCGTAGCCGGATCTCCTACAGTAAACACGATCAGATCGCCCTTCTTTGCAAGACGCTTTCTGCGGACAACGCTCATGGCCTGGGAAATAATATGCTCTGTGGAATCCTTCTCATATCCCTTCAACGGAGTCACACCCCAAACCAGCTGCAGTCTGTGAAGAACCGTATCACTGGGCGTAACTGCATAGATGGGAACAGCCGGGCGGAAATTGGAGATCAGTCTGGCCGTTCTTCCGCTAAAGGTAGGCGTTACAATAGCTTTTACCTTCAAATCTCTTGCTGTTTGTACTGCTGCAAGCCCCACAGCACTGGAAACACGGCTCTCTCCGCACATATTACGGCCATGGGTGTAGGACTCGTAATTCAGATGAGGCTCTGTATTCTGTGCGATTTCTACCATCATTTTCAGTGCCTCCAGCGGGTATTTACCTGCCGCAGTCTCACCTGACAGCATAATTGCATCTGTACCGTCATAAATAGCATTTGCAACATCTGCAACCTCTGCTCTTGTTGGACGCGGATTGCGGATCATGGAATCCAGCATCTGTGTAGCTGTGATAACCGGAACGTAATTTTCGTTGCATTTGCGGATGATCATCTTCTGAATGTAGGGAACCTCACTCGGAGGAATCTCCACTCCAAGATCACCTCTGGCAACCATAATTCCATCTGCTGCCTTAATGATCTCGTCGATATTCTCAACGCCCTCTGCATTCTCAATCTTGGCAATGATACCAATATCCTGACCGCCGTTTTCATCCAGAAGCTGTCTGATTTCCCGGATTGCCTTTGCATCCCGGACAAAGGAAGCTGCAATATAGTCAAATTCCTGCTGAATTCCAAATAAAATATCAGCTTTATCCTGCTCTGTAATTCCCGGAAGTTTCACTTTCACATAAGGGACATTGATTCCTTTACGCTCGCCAAGCTCACCGCCATTTAAAACACGGCAGACAATGTCACAGTTCTTTATATTCTCGATTTCCAGCTCGATCAGACCATCATCGATCAGGATTTTGCCGCCTTTTTTAACATCCTTATGCAGATTCTCATACGTAATGGCAACACGGGTTTCATCTCCCTCTATGTCACCTGTGGTAAGTGTAAATTCACTTCCTGTTTCCAGCATAACCTTCTTATGATCCTTCAGAAGCTTGGTACGGATCTCAGGTCCCTTGGTATCAAGAAGCATAGCAACAGGAATATTCAGCTCTTCCCTCAGGTTCTTGATCATGTCCACGCGCCCTCTGTGTTCTTCATGAGAGCCATGGGAAAAATTAAAACGGGCAATATCCATTCCGGCACGCATCATAGCTTTCAATACAGTTTTCTTACTGGAGGCCGGTCCCAGAGTACAGATGATTTTTGTTCTTTTCATAGCAGTTTATCCCTCTGTTTGTAATAGTTTACAGAACCTCACATCTATAGTGAGTTCCCGGAATCCCAAGGAAGCAAAACCATCTGCTTCACCCCCGGATTCTGTTTAAAGTATGTGCCAAAGCATATTGAAAAGGCTCTACTTCACATGTGTATGAGTAAAAAGATGGTCCTGGCAGTACTCATAATTTCCGTTACATCTGGAGCAAAAGCGAAATTCCAGATTGGGATCATCAAGCTCGGTGCGCCCGCAAATTGCACATTTATGCTTGGTCAGTGCACCACCGCCTGACCCGGTACGTCCTCTTGGCTCCATCGCCCTGCGAAATTCATTCCTTCTGTGGACCTCCTTCGGATTATACCGACTGAAATCCTTACTTCCAAAGTAAAAAATAATGAAGTTCAACAGTGAAGCCACAATAGGGATCACCAGATACCATGCACCTGCCATAATGTACTGAATCATTTCATATGCAACAATCACTACATAGAAAACCGCCATCCACTTCATCTTCACCGGAATGATAAACATAAGAAGAACCGACATATCCGGATAGCACATTGCATATGCAAGGAATGTGGACAAGCTGATATAATAGGTGGAGAATACGCTTCCTACCAGAACATTCCCTCCAAGAAGGAAGTATAAAATAAAAGCGCCTATAATTGTAAACAGGATTCCCGAAAAAATATACAAAGTATATTTAAAGGTACCAATCGTACGCTCCAGTGACGTTCCGATCGGATAATAAAAGAATAAAACCGCAATTGCAAACCAGAGTACACCTGCAGTACTTGGCGGATACAAAACCCATGTCACCAGTCTCCATATCTGTCCACGCAAAATATACGCCGGTTCCAGACTCAGCCAGTTCAGAAGGCTTGGATTTATGATCGTAAGCGCATAGCCAATCACGTAACAAACAATAATGTAAACTGTCAGATTGGGAATTCCGAATCTTCCATATTTGCGTTCCCACTTGTCAATAAATTTCATGTAATCCTCCATTCTCTGATGATCAGAAAAATTTCTTCTTGGATAGAATCACTGCCGCCACAATACTTACCAGAACGGACAACACGATTACCACTAAAAATCCCCATTTATCTGCTGAAAAAGGCATTCCTGCAGGACTTAGGTTCATGCCGTAGGCACTGAACACAATGGTGGGAATACTCATAACAATGGTAATGACAGATAAAACCTTCATAACCACGTTCAAGTTATTGGAAATAACAGATGCAAAGGTTCCCATCATACTGCTCAGGATACCGCTGTAAATGTTCGCCATCTCAATTGCCTGCTTATTCTCTATGATAACATCCTCCAGAAGATCTGTGTCCTCCGGATACTGCTTGATACTCTCTACTTTCAGAAGCTTCTCCAGCACTACCTCATTGGAACGAAGAGAGGTTGTAAAATAGACCAGTGATTTCTCCAGTTCCAAAAGCTCTAATAATTCCTGATTCCTAGTAGACATATGAAGCTTCTCTTCTACCTGCTCGCTCTTCTTATCTATAATTCGCAGATAATGCAGGTACATGGTCGCATTGCGATACAGAATCTGCAGAATAAATCTGGTCTTCATATAGGTAAAAAAGTTCCGCACCCTTCCTTCCATAAAACGGGTAAGTACCTGCGTATCCTCCAGACATACGGTAATGATCATTTTCCTGGTAACTATAATGCCCAGAGGGATGGTGCCGTACCAATCCTTTTCATTACGTTCCTCAATGATCGGAACATCTACAAGTATCAGGGTATAATTGTCTTCCACTTCGATACGGGAACGCTCTTCTTCATCAAGAGGTGCCCGAAGATCATCCACTTCAATTCCAAATCGCTCGGATATCTCAAATATCTCAGTTGCAGTAGGATTGGTCATCGCAATCCAGCAATCCTCCTGTGGCTCCTGGATTTCATGAATTGCCCCTTCTATTGTCTTGAAAACCCTTACCACAATCTGCACTCCTTCCATCACAAAAATACAGTTTCCATTATAATTTGTACAAGAAATTTTGTCAATTCTAATAGATTCGGTTTACAAATTTTTAGCATTTCGCTATAATGTCTTTAACAACACATTCGTACTTTAATACGATATAGTCAAAAAACAGAAAGGATTTTACGCCTATGAGTCAGTCAACATTCGGAAAAAAATTCACAGTAACTACCTGGGGAGAATCTCACGGCAAGGCACTTGGGGCAGTTGTGGACGGAGTACCTGCAGGACTTTTCCTTACAGAGGCCGACATTCAGGTTTATCTGGATCGCAGAAAGCCTGGACAGAGCCGCTACACTACATCCCGCAGTGAGGGTGATCAGGTAGAAATTCTCTCCGGCGTATTCGAGGGCAGAACTACAGGAACTCCCATCTCCCTGATCGTGTATAATAAGGATCAGCGTTCCCAGGATTATGGAAATATTGCCCAGACTTACCGTCCCGGACATGCGGATTTTGGCTTTGACAGCAAATACGGTTTTCGGGATTACAGAGGCGGAGGACGTTCCTCCGGACGGGAGACCATCGGCCGGGTAGCAGCCGGTGCCATTGCAGCTAAGATTCTTAAAGAGCTTGGCATTACCCTGCAGACATATACAAGCTCTATCGGACCTGTCTCCTGCCAGGGCTTTCATCCTGAGGTGATTTCGGAGAATTCTTTTTATATGCCGGATATGGTTGCCGCAAAAAAAGCAGTCCAGTATCTGGAGCAGTGCATGAGAAAAAATGACAGTGCAGGCGGCGTGATCGAATGCCGTATTAATGGTGTTCCTGCAGGTATCGGAGACCCTGTTTTTGGCAAGCTTGATGCAGCATTTGCGCAGGCACTGATGTCTATTGGCGCAGTCAAGGCTGTAGAAGTCGGTGACGGTGTAAAGGTTTCTTCCATGAAAGGCTCCACGGATAATGACGGTTTCCACATGGAAGACGGCAAGATCACAAAAACCACCAATCACGCCGGAGGTATCCTTGGCGGCATCAGTGACGGCGGACAGATTCTTCTTCGCGCCCATGTAAAGCCTACTCCGTCCATCTCTCAGGCACAGCAGACTGTCACCAGGACCGGAGAAAATATTTCCATCGAAATCAAGGGGCGCCACGACCCGGTGATCGTGCCAAGAGCCGTTGTAGTTGTAGAATCTATGGCTGCCATCACCCTGGTAGATGCCATGTTCTCCAACATGAGCGCCCGCATGGATTATGTGAAGGATTTTTATCTGTAAGAAATGTCTTTTCCTAGAGCGTGTTTGAAAAAGGCTTTCTGCAAGATGTGCGTCACAATTTGTGGG
>OLRK01000342.1_pt1 | contig 57499 bp, 49 predicted proteins | sample 1672911 | NCBI WGS metagenome assembly OLRK01 (sample SAMEA3136736, study PRJEB25190) | human gut metagenome | biome: human gut; feature: human-associated habitat; material: faeces | place: Austria | collected 2013
CGGCTGGACCGCGCCGGGTCGCAGACCCGGACCCGCTTGTCGCCTGCGGGCGGGATTTATTCCGCTTCAGGGGTGAATGCGGCGATATGTTCCTCGATCAGTGCCAAAATCTCATCACGGCCGGTTCCCTTCTCTGCCGAGAACGGGATGACCGGGACTTCCTCGGGCAGCAGCAAGGTCTCGCGGATGCGTGCGACATTGCCCTCGAGTTCGCTCTTCTTGATCTTATCCCACTTATTCGCGATGACAGCGAAGGGTTGACCGGTGCCTAAGAAGCAATCGGCCATGGTTTTATCGTCCGCGGTGGGTTTATGGCGGATATCCACGATTTGCAGACCGAGGGTGATGAGGCCGGAAGTGAAATAGGTCTCAAGCAGACCAGCCCAGCGGTCGCGCTCAGTCTTGGATACCTTTGCGTAGCCGTAGCCGGGCAGATCGACAAAATAAGCCTGTTTATCGATGGAGAAAAAGTTGATATGGATGGTCTTACCGGGCTGACCGCCGACACGAGCGAAGTTGCGGCGGTTCAGAATCTTGTTAATGGTCGACGATTTACCGACGTTAGACTTACCGGCGAAAACGATCTGGGGCAGGCCGTCAGCGGGAAAGTCAGCGGTTTTGACCGCCGAGCGAATAAACTCAGCATTGTGCAGATTGAGCATAGTGTCCCCTCTCTGTCTCTTACTGCCGCAGGGTGGTTCGGGTGGAACCGGGTGCAGACAGCGGCATTTGGGTTTCCTGTGTAGTCTCGTCGCGGCGGGTGGTGACTGCCGGACGGCGGGAGAAATCGATTGCGGTCTCCATGACCGTATCCATGTGGGCAGCGATCACGAACTGCACGTGATCCTTGACCACCTGCTCGACCTCCTCGAGATCGACCTGATTATCCTTGGGGATGATGATGGTACGGATACCGGCGCGGTAAGCCGCCATGGTCTTCTCGCGCAGACCGCCGATGGGCATGACGCGGCCGCGCAGGGTGACTTCACCGGTCATTGCGACCTCGTGGCGCACCGGTGCACCGGTCAGCGCCGAGATGATAGCCGTTGCCATGGTGATACCGGCAGACGGGCCGTCCTTGGGAATGGCAGCCTCGGGGAAATGGATATGGATGTCGGTGTTCTTATAGAAATTGGGGTCGATGCGCAGCATCTCGGCACGCGAACGGACGAAGGTGACCGCAGCCTTTGCGCTCTCCTCCATGACCTTACCGAGATTGCCGGTGATCTCGATCTTGCCCGTACCGGGTACGGCAGCGACTTCGACTTGCAGCATCTCACCGCCGACGCTCGTCCACGCCAGACCGTTGACAATACCGACCTCGTCCTCCTTGGACACGTTATCCTCCTTGAACTTGGGCGCGCCCAGGTAGGCTTCCAAGTCAGCCGGATGGATGGTGACGCGCTTTGCCGAGCCGTCTGCGATCTTCTTGGCCGCCTTGCGGCACAACTTGGCGATGACCTGCTCGAGGCGGCGCACGCCTGCCTCACGGGTATAACCCGAAATGACAGCCGACAGGGTTTCCTCGGGCACGATCAGCTGGGTACCCTTGAGACCGTGCTTTTTGATCTGCTTAGGCAGCAGGTGATCGTGTGCGATGTGCAGCTTCTCCTCTGCCGTGTAGGACGACAGCTCGATGACCTCCATACGGTCGAGCAGCGGACGCGGCACGGTGGACAGGTCGTTTGCCGTCGTGACAAACAGCACGTCGGACAGGTCAAAGGGAATTTCGATGTAATGGTCGCGGAAGGCGTTGTTCTGCTCGGTGTCCAGCACCTCGAGCATCGCCGAAGCCGGGTCGCCGCGGAAATCGTTGCCCATCTTGTCGATCTCGTCGAGCAGGATGAGCGGGTTACGGCTGCCTGCCTGACGCAGGGCAGCGATGATGCGTCCGGGCATCGCGCCGATGTACGTCTTTCTATGACCGCGGATATCGGCCTCATCGCGCACGCCGCCCAGCGACATGCGGGTATACTTGCGGTTCATGGCCTCTGCGATCGAGCGTGCAATGGAGGTCTTGCCGACGCCCGGAGGGCCAACCAGACAGAGCACCTGACCCTTGAGGTCGGGCGCCAGGGTCTTGACCGCCATGAACTCCAGAATGCGCTCCTTGACCTTCTCCAGACCGTAATGGTCGCGGTCGAGGATCTTCTGGGCACGTTCCAAATCATGACGCGGACGGGTGGACGTCTTCCAAGGCAGCTCGAGTACGGTGTCGAGGTAGGTGCGGATGACACCGGCCTCAGCCGACGAGCCGCTCATCTTGGCCAGTCGTTCGGTCTCACGGAGCAGTTTGCTTGCGCTCTCCTCGGGCAGACCGAGCTTTTCGATCTTCTCGCGGTAGTCCTCTGCCTCGGCAGACACGTCCTGCTCACCCAGTTCGGACTGGATGACCTTGATCTGCTCGCGCAGATAGTAGTCCTTCTGGTTTTTGTCGATTGCGGCCTTGATCTGCTCCTGAATATCACCCTCGATGCGCAGAATCTCGGTCTCCTCAGTCAGCAGACGGATGAGGAAGGTCAAACGACGGTTGACGTTGAGCTCTTCGAGCACTTCCTGCTTGACGCTGAAGTCGATCGGGATATTCTGTGCGATGTAGTCGGCCAGATAGCCGGCGTTGCCGCCTGCGGCGACGGTCAGTGCCACGTCGGACGACAGACGGGGTGCCAGTGCAGCGTACTCCTCGAAGCGGTTCTGCACGGTGCGCACGAGTGCCTGCTCACGGCGCTCGCCGCCGAGCGGCAGGATATCGTAGAGCACCTCGACCTGTGCCTTGAGGCATTCGCCGCCGTCCTCACTCTTCTGATAGTTCAGTGCGCGGGCGCGATCCTTGCCCTCGACCAGCACGCGGATATTATCACCCGGCAAACGCAGAATCTGCTTGATGATGCAGATGGTGCCGACCTCGTACAGATCGTCTGCGGTCGGACGGTCGGTCTTGAGATCCTTCTGCGCGGTCAGGAAAATCCACTGTCCATCCTTCATCGCGGCCTCGAGCGCCTTGATGGACATGGCGCGGCCTACGTCGAAGTGGATCAGCATATCGGGGAACGCCGTCAGTCCGCGCAAGGGCAGAACGGGGAGCATCCGCTGGTTGTTTGTATCATTCACGTTCATACTTCTCAACGCTCCTAAACGGGGAAAAATTCGATTGCATGCCGCCGGGAAACGGGCGGCGTCGTTGAACCCTGATTTGTTCTTATCATATAGTATAGTATACCGCGGCGGTAGTTTCAAGCGGAAAGCATTGGCGGAATCGACAAAAAAGGACACGGCGAAGGTCGTCGTGCCCTTTCGATTGACAATTTTAAGCGGTTTTGCCGTGGTTACGCGCTCTGACCGTCCTCGCCGCCCGTGCGGTGGATGACCTCAGGGCCAGCCGTACCCAGCACGACATCGCGGGTGATAACCACCTTTTCGATGGTGTTGTCGGACGGGATCTCGAACATGATGTCGGTCATCACGCCCTCGAGCACGCCGCGCAGACCGCGCGCACCGGTGTTGCGCTCGACCGCGATCTTAGCCACCTCGCGCAGTGCGTCGGGCTCAAAGACCAGCTTGACGCCGTCCAGCGCGAACAGCTTCTGGTACTGCTTGACCAGTGCATTCTTGGGCTCGGTCAGGATGCGGACAAGCGCGTCCTCGTCGAGCGAATGCAGGCCGACGATGGCCGGCAGACGGCCGATCAGCTCGGGGATCAGACCGAACTTCATCAGGTCGTGCGGCTCGATCTTCTCGATCATCTGGTCGATCTTGTCGTCCTTCTTGCTCTGCACCTCAGCACCGAAGCCAATTCCCTTCTTGCCGATGCGGTTGCCGATGATCTTCTCGATGCCATCGAACGCGCCGCCGCAGATGAAGAGGATGTTGGTGGTGTCGATCTGGATAAAGTCCTGATGCGGGTGCTTGCGTCCGCCCTGCGGCGGAACGTTTGCCGTCGTACCCTCAAGCATCTTTAAGAGTGCCTGCTGTACGCCCTCGCCCGATACGTCTCGGGTGATGGACGGGTTTTCCGACTTACGTGCGATTTTATCAATCTCGTCGACGTAAATGATGCCGCGCTCGGCCTTTTCTACGTCGAAGTCAGCCGCTTGGATCAGTCGGAGCAGAATATTCTCGACGTCCTCACCAACGTAACCCGCTTCGGTGAGCGTGGTTGCGTCCGCGATGGCGAAGGGAACCTGCAGGGTTTTTGCCAGCGTCTGCGCCAGCAGGGTCTTGCCCGAGCCCGACGGGCCGAGCATCAGGATATTGCTCTTGGACAGCTCGACATCGTCTCCACCGCCCCGGAAAATACGCTTATAATGGTTGTACACCGCCACGCTCAGCGCGACCTTTGCCTCGTCCTGACCGATGACGTAAGCATCCAGGACTTCCTTGAGCTCACGGGGCGTGGGCAGGGTTTCGGGCGCATCCTGAACGTCGGGCGTATCGTCGCCGTAATCCATGCTCAGCTCATCGTCGAGAATGCTTGCGCACACGTTGATGCACTCATCACAGATATATACGTTCGGGCCGGCGACCAGCTTGCGCACCTTATTCTGCGGCTTACCGCAGAACGAGCAGCGCACGGTTTTGTTTTCATCAAAATTTGCCATGATTCACCTCATAGAAAGCGCCATGCGTCAAAAACGCGCAAACCATCGGCGGGAAAATGTCCCGCCGATGGTGCAGTTTGGGCTCACTCAGCGCTTGTCGTAAACCTTGTCGATCAGTCCGTAGGCCAAGGCGTCCTCCGCGCTCATGAAGTTATCGCGGTCGGTGTCGCGCTCGATGATCTCGAGCGGCTTGCCCGTGTTGTCCGCGAGGATGCGGTTGAGCTTGTCACGGGTCTTCAGAATCCAGTCAGCGTGGATCTTGATGTCCGAAGCCTGACCCTTTGCACCGCCGAGCGGCTGATGGATCATGATTTCGGAGTTGGGCAGCGCGAAACGCTTGCCCTTTGCGCCCGACGACAGCAGGAACGCACCCATCGAAGCCGCCAGCCCCACGCAGATGGTGGAGACGTCGGGCTTGATGTAGTTCATGGTGTCGTAGATCGCCATGCCTGCGGTGACCGAACCACCGGGAGAATTGATATAGAACGAGATGTCCTTATCCGGGTCCTGGCTCTCGAGGTAGAGCAGCTGTGCGACGATGAGCGACGCGGTGGTGTCGTTGACCTCGTCGGACAGCATGATGATGCGGTCATTTAACAGGCGGGAAAAGATGTCATACGAGCGTTCACCGCCGCGATTGGTCGGCTCGATGACCATAGGTACTAAACTCATAAAAGAAAACTCCTTTCCATAATCCCCCACGCACCCCTTAGAATGGGTATTTCTCTGGGAAGATATGTACGGCTTCCTCCCTTTTATGCTTACTCAGCGGTCTCCTCGGTCTTGTCCTCAGCCTTCTTCTTGGTCTTCTTCTTGGGCTTTGCGGTATCCTTGATCAGTTCGATCGCCTTGTCGAGCTTCATGTCGGAAGTGATGGATGCAGCCGGCAGAGCCTTCTTGATCTGCTCAACTTCCATGCCGTACTGCTCAGCCAGCTCCTTGTACTTGGCCTCGATCTCGTCCTCGGTAACGTCCAAGTTCTCGAGCTCAACGATCTTCTGCAGAGCCAGACGAACCTTAACCTGACGCTCAGCCTGCGGCATGAACATAGCGCGCAGCTGCTGCATGTCGGAACCGGTCATCTTTGCGTACTGCTCGAGCTGCATGCCCTGCATCTGGAGGCGGTAGCCGAAGTCCTGCATAACATTGTCGAGCTGTGCCTCGAACATAGCGTCCGGGATCTCAGCCTGCATGCCGTCGATGACAGCGGTCAGCAGAGCTTCCTCGTAGTCGCGCTCGAAGGTCTCAGCCTTCTGCGCCAGCAGACGCTCCTTAACTTCCTTCTTGAGGTCTTCCAGAGTCTCAGCCTTCTCGGATACATCCTTTGCGAACTCGTCGTCGATCGCCGGGGTTACGGTCTCCTTAACCTCGTGTACGGTGCACTTGAAGGTAGCTTCCTTGCCAGCCAGCTCCTTTGCATGATACTCCTCGGGGAAGGTTACAACAACGTCCTTCTCCTCGCCAGCCTTCAGGCCGATCAGCTGATCTTCAAAGCCCGGGATGAAGGTGCCGGAGCCCAGCTTGAGGTCGTAGTTATCGCCCTTGCCGCCCTCGAAAGCAACGCCGTCTACGAAGCCCTCGAAGTCGATAACAACGGTGTCGTTCTTCTTTGCAGCGCGCTCAACAGTCTGGGTGCGGGACAGACGCTGTGCCATGCGGTCGAGCTCAGCCTTCACGTCAGCGACCAGAACCTTAGCCTCTTCCTTCTCAACGGACAGGCCCTTGTACTCGCCCAGGGTAACTTCGGGCTCAACCGGAACCTTGCAGACCAGAACAACTGCGCCTGCGTCGGTCATCTCGGAAACCGAAACGTCAGCTGCTGCAACAGCCTTGATGCCGGACTGCTCCAGAGCAGCCTCGTAAGCCTTGGGGTAGCAGATGTTGAGTGCGTCCTCGAAGAATACGCCGTCGCCGTACAGGCTCTCGATGACCTTGCGCGGAGCCTTGCCCTTACGGAAGCCCGGAACGGTGATCTTCTTGCCGTTCTTCTTGAATGCCTGCTCCTTGCCGGCCTCGAGCTCTTCTGCGGAAATCTCAATGGTCAGAGCAACAATGCTCTTTTCCAGCTTTTCAACATTTTTCAGTTCCATTACAATTTATTCCTCCTAAAATTGTATCCAGTCTATTTTATCAGATTATATCCGAAATTACTAGTCCATTTTTCACTTTTTTAACAGAACTGGCGTAAAATCCAGATAATCCCCTGATACCAAGATAAATTCAATGCCCTCGTGGGGGCCGGTGACCGCCCATCTGAGGCTGTCCGAGTGCAGATGACCGTAAATACAGCGGGTCACGCCGTACTTTTTCATCAGATCGATGATCTCGCCGCAGCGGAAGTTCGCGTAAATGGGCGGATAGTGCAAAAAGCCGTACAGCTCTTTTGCACCGCTGTCCCGACCGGCCTTGAGCGAGGTTTCCAGACGCAGAAGCTCACGGCGGAAGATCTTCTCGTCGTGGCTTTCCTGGAAATCTTCCTCGAAAAACCAGCCGCGCGTGCCGCAGATGGCGACATCATCGTAGACATAGCAGTTATTGTGCAGGAAAGATACGTCATCGTAGCCGTTCTGCGTGCAGAACTCGGTCATCTTCTTGACCGTGTTCCACCACAGATCGTGGTTGCCCTTGAGCAGAATCTTTTTGCCGGGAAGCGCGTGCAGATAGTCGAAGTCAGCCTTAGACTGCGCGAAGCTGATACCCCAGGACAGGTCACCGCCAATGACGACCGTGTCCTCCGGGGTGATGATCGCGTTCCAGTGCTTCTTGATCTTCTCCATATAATTTTGCCACTTACCGCCAAAAATGTCCATAGGTTTATCGACCGCACAGGCAAGATGCAGGTCGGCAATGGTGTAAAGCGCCATCGGTACCTCTTACAGCAGCAGGTCGAGCGTGGACAGAATATCGGCCTTGTCGACCACGCGGTCAAAGCGCGGGGTCTTATCTGCCAGCGCCGCGAGCGGAGCAGGTGCGGCAACGCCGGTCAGCGCGGACAGCTCGGAAAGCTGGCTGACGCTTGCAGTATCGACCGTCTTGCCCAGTGCAGCGGCAACCGGGCCGCAGAACTTGAACGGGCTTGCGGTAGATGCAATCACAACCGGGGTCATGTCGCCCGTGCGTGCGCGGTAGTCTTCGTAAACCTTGACTGCAACCGCAGTATGAGTGTCGAGCAGGTAGCCCTCGCGCTCAAAGGTACGGCGGATGGTGTCCGCAGTCTGAGCATCGTCGCAGCAGCCTGCATCGAAGTCCTCTGCGATGCGCGCGCGCAGCTCTGCCGGAACCTCGTAGCGGCCGGTCTCGTTGAGCTCGGCCATCATCTTCGCTACCAGTGCATCATTCTGCCCGGAAACGTAGAACAGTAAACGCTCCAGGTTGGAAGAAATCAAAATATCCATCGAGGGCGAGTCGGTGGTATAGAACGGACGATTGCGGTCGTAGACACCCCCCTGACGGAAGAAGTCGGTCAGGACGTTGTTCTGGTTGGACGCGCAGACCAGCTTGCCCACCGGCAGACCCATCTGCTTTGCGATGTAAGCCGCGAGGATGTTGCCGAAGTTGCCGGTCGGGACGCAGACGTTCATCTTGTCTCCCATCTTGAGCACACCGGCGTTCACGAGATCGCAGTACGCCGAGATGTAGTAGACGATCTGCGGTGCCAGACGGCCCCAGTTGATCGAGTTTGCAGACGAGAAGATGCAGCCTGCATCGGCCATGCGCTTTGCGGTCGCGTCATCGGTGAAGATGCGCTTGACGGCAGACTGTGCGTCGTCAAAGTTGCCCTGAATGGCGACAACCTCGACATTGTCACCCTGCTGAGTGACCATCTGCAGCTTCTGCATGGGAGACACGCCGTCTACCGGGTAATAAACCATGATCTTGGTGCCCGGAACGTTTGCAAAGCCTTCGAGCGCTGCCTTGCCGGTGTCACCCGAGGTGGCGACCAGAATGCAGCAGGTGCGAGTCTCTCCGGTCTTGCGCAGCGATGCGGTCAGCAGGTGCGGTAGCATCTGCAATGCCATATCCTTGAACGCGCAGGTCGGGCCGTGCCACAGCTCGAGCATGTGCACGCCGTCCGACAGGCTCTTGACCGGTGCGGTGTCCGCGCCGCCGAACTTTTCATCGGCGTATGCCTTGGCGGCAAAGTCAGCCAGCTCCTCTGCGGTAAAGTCGGTCAGGAACTTGCCCAGAATGTGCGCGGCACGTCCCTTGTAGTCCTTGCCCAGAAGCGCCTGCATCTCGTCCGCGGTCAGCGCCGGGAACTCGGTCGGGCAGAACAGTCCGCCGCCCGGTGCGATACCGGCTGCAATGGCCTGTGCCGCGCTCACGCGCTGCTTCTTGTCTCTGCTGCTTACATAGTCCATATCTTTGAAACCTCCATGTTCGGGTTTTATGCACCCAGCATCCGGGTGAAAAACGTGACCGCGTTGCCGTAAAACAGCGCGTTCACCGTGCTTTCTAAGTATCCGTGCCGCAGCATGGCTTCGGCCAGGTTTTCCATGTCTCCGACCGTGCGCAGCCCCTCCGGGGTGTCCTCACAGCCATCAAAGTCCGTACCCAGCGCGAGGCAGTATTCCCCGCCCCGGCTCAGCAGATCGTCCGCGTGCCGCAGCACGTCATCGATCGTGGCAGATTTTCCGTCCTCCCGCAAAAACGGGCTGTACAGGTTGAGTCCTACCAGTCCCCCACGTCGGACAATCTCGGAAAATTGCAGTGGGGTCAGGTTGCGTTTGTGCTCACAGCATGCGCGGCTGTTGGAGTGTGTTGCGGCAAAGGGTGCCTCGGTTTCCAGACACACGTCCCAGAATCCGGCTTCGGACAGGTGGGACACGTCAATCGCCATGTTTCGTCCAACCAGATCGTGCACGAGTGCCCGCCCGCGGTCAGACAGTCCCTTGTCGTTATCGGTCGCCGCACCACAAGCAAAGGCGTTCTGGTAGTTCCACGCCAGCGTCACCAATCGCACGCCCGCGTCGTATGCTTTGTCCAGCGCACCGGGTGCTTCCAAAAGCTCCGCACCCTCGATGGACAGGAACGCCGCGTGCCGTCCGTGGTCGCGTGCCCAAGCCCAGTCGTCCATATTCCGGCACAGCATGAGCCAATCGGCATTGGCCGAAAATTCCTGTTTTGCCGTTGCAAGCAGGATGTCCAGCCGTTCTTCCATGGGCAGATCGGCTAAAATGCGCCGTCCCGGCATGGGCACAGGCGGTTTGGCACCGCAGAACAGCGCGAAAACCTGCGTGTACATGGCGTACTTACGGGCTTCGTCCCGACTGACGCACAGGGTATTCTCCCGCAGGTGCTGCTCGGTCTCCCAGCATGCAAACAAAGTGTCACAGTGCAGGTCAAATAACTGCATGTTTTTCCCTCCCCTACGCTTCAAATGCGTTCGGAATGTGCTCAATGTGCCGCGCAGGCCCGCCCTCCGGGCCGTAGACCTCAATAACGTCCAGCCGGGGCTGAAGTACGGTCGGGTGCTCGGACAGCCAAATCTGCGCGGTCTCCACCATTCTATGCCGTTTGGCTGCGCCGACTGCCTCCCGCGCCGCAGCGAATGTGCTCGACTTACGGGTTTTGACCTCGACAAAGGCCAGATAGCGGTCGTCCTGCACAATGAGGTCGATCTCACCCCAGCGCGTGCGGTAATTGCGCGCCACGATGGTGTAGCCCTGTGCAGTCAGATAGTCGGCTGCCGCCTGCTCGCCCCAGCCACCGCGCTTCACGGTCTAGCCTCGGGGTGTTTGTCGTACAGCTTCTTTAAAAAGGTCATGCGGTGGATGGGACTGGGCCCGTGCGCCAGAATGGCTTCGGTATGCGCCTTGGTGCCGTAGCCCTTGTGTCCAGCAAAGCCGTAGGCCGGGTATTTTGCGTCCATCTCGACCATATAGCGGTCACGTGTGACCTTGGCGAGGATGGATGCCGCGGCGATGGATGCGCTCTTGGCGTCACCGCCCACGATGCACTGACAGGGAATGTCCAGCATGGGGGCTCGGTTGCCGTCGATAAGAGCAAAGTCTGCCGGGAGGGAAAGACCGGCAATCGCCTGCGTCATGGCCTGATAGGTGGCCTGTAAAATATTGATCTCGTCAATGACCGTATGATCGACCGAGGCGATGGCATAAGCCAGTGCCTTGTCGCAGATCTCGTCGTAGAGTGCTTCGCGGCGCTTCTCGGTCAGCTTTTTGGAGTCGTTTAAGCCGTCGATCACACAGTCCTCAGGCAAAATGACCGCTGCCGCGACCACCGGACCTGCGAGGGGTCCGCGTCCGGCCTCGTCCACGCCGCACACAGCGCCAAAGCCCTGTTCGCGTGCGGCCTGCTCATAGTCCTGTGTGACGGTTGTTGTCTCACGCTTCCGGGGCATTTTCGTAATCCTCCGGGGTCTCCAGTGTAATGCGTCCGAGCACACCGCCGCGGAACTCGTCGAGCAGGATGCGCGCCATGCGCTCGGTGTCGATCTCACCGCCCGAAATCAGGAAACCGCGCTTTCTGCCCGCCTGCTGGAGCAGGTCGTAGCCCAGAAAGTCCGATTCCTCGGGGATGGTGAGTTTATAGCGGTCGATGATGGCCTGCGGTGCGCGCTCGGCAAGCAGCTCGAACAGCTTACACGCCAGGGTTTCGATATCCAGAATGTCGTCCTTGACCGCACCCGTGACCGCGAGCAGGATGCCCACGCGCTCGTCGTCGAACTTGGGCCACAGGATGCCCGGGGTGTCCAGCAGGTCGATGCCGCCCTGCACGCGGAACCACTGTGCGCCGCGCGTCACGCCCGGCTTGTCGGCGGCCTTGGCCGACTTGCGTCCGAGGACGCGGTTGATAAAGGTGGACTTGCCCACGTTCGGGATGCCCACGACCATAACACGCACCGAGCGGCCAGTCTGACCCTTCTCGTTCCAGACCGCGATCTTGTCGGCCAGGCGCTCACGTGCGGCAGCGGCAAAGCGGGACGTGCCCGCACCGTGCTGGCTGTCGGTCTCCAAAACCGCGTAGCCCTGCGCACGATACCATGCCGCCCAGCGGCGGGTCTCGTCGGGGTCGGCCAGATCGGTACGGTTCAGGATAATCATACGCGGCTTATCGCCTGCGATGTCGTCCATATCCGGGTTTCGGCTGACCTGCGGGATGCGTGCATCCACCAGTTCGCACACCAGATCGATATTCTTGAGGTTTTCCAGCATCTGGCGGCGGGTCTTGGCCATATGGCCGGGATACCATTGTATATTCATGCGATTCCTCCAAAATAAGCAGGGCTTACGACACCACGCCGAACGAGCTGAACGGGAAGATGACGGCCAGTACATGACCGATCACGTAGCGCTCGTCCACCAGACCGATGCGCGGGTCGCGGCTGTCGCTCGAACCGTTGCGGTTGTCACCGAGCAGGAACAGCTGGCCTTCGGGCACGGTCAGCGGGAACTCGGTACCCTCTGCCGTGTAGGTCGGTTCGTTGATATAGGGCTCATCCAGCACCTCGCCGTTGACGAACACCTCGCCGGTGGCAAAGTTGATGTCTACGGTGTCACCGCCGACTGCAATGACGCGCTTGACGATGGGGCCGATGGAGAAAGTCTCCTTATTGACCACGATCACGTCCCCGCGCTTAGGGCTATAACCCAGATCACTCACGATCATCATATCGTGATTCTGCAGGGTGGGCAGCATGGACGTACCATCGACCGCGATCAGGCGGAAAAAGAAGGTAAATACCACGACCACAAGGATCAGCGAAAAGATCATGGCCTCGCACCAGTCGAACAGACCGTTTGTAAAGCGTCCGGTGTCATTTTCCTGGTCTTTTGCATCTGCCGGTGCGCTGTTTGGCTGCTTCATGTTAGGCTCTCCTCCTTGAGACGATAGATTGACACATGCACTCATTATAGTACGAAACCCGTTCCCGCGCAACTGAATCTTGCGATTTTATCGTGCTAGATCGCAAAAAAGTGTGAAATCTGCGTGTTCTGTCCGCTGGCTGCGGACAGCGATGACGGGTTGTTTCAGGCTGTGGGATGGGGATAAAAGAAAAAGAGAGGAAGATACCTCTTCCTCTCTTTGGGTTTGCAATCTGGTAATTAAACCTTCTCTGCAACCTTTGCAGCCTTACCAACGCGGCCACGCAGGTAGTACAGCTTTGCACGGCGAACCTTACCGTTACGAACAACCTCGAACTTAGCGATGTTGGGAGAGTGAACCGGGAAGGTCTTCTCAACGCCAACGCCGTAAGAAATGCGGCGAACGGTTACGGTCTTGTTGATGCCAGCGTGCTTCATCGCAATGATGATGCCCTCGAATACCTGAATACGCTCGCGGTTGCCCTCCTTGATCTTTGCATGAACCTTAACGGTATCACCGATCTTGAGTTCGGGCAGATCGCTCTTGAGCTGCTGCTCAGACAGAACCTTTACTAAATCCATCTTTCAGTCTTCCTTTCATACTGGGCATTCATGCCTATCCTTCGATTAAGGCCATATCCTTCAGGCCGGTAGACAGAGGAATGTCCGTTGTTCTGTAATAGAATATCATATCCGCGCGGTGGTTTGCAAGCATTTTTTTGTATGGTCTCTGAGATTTTTCGCGGCTTTTGCGGTTTTTTTCTGAGCACTCTGTACAAAAGGCACCGAATCGGATATACTGAAAGCACCGGGAAGCCGGACGAGCGGCTTTCCGCTGGTACCCTGCAAAAAAGGAGTCTTGGTTTTATGTGGGCATACGAAAGCGTATTTTATCAGATCTATCCGATTGGTTTCTGCGGCGCACCGCGCGTCAATGACGGCGTATACCAGAGCCGCATCCGCAAGGTCAGCGATTGGGCCGAACATATCCGCGCACTGGGTGCGGACGCGATCTACTTCTCTCCCCTCTTCGAGTCCGACTCGCACGGCTACGACACCCGTGATTTCCGCCGCATCGACTGCCGACTGGGCACCAATGCCGATTTCGCCGACGTTTGCGCCTGCCTGCACCGCAACGGCATCCGCATTGTCCTCGACGGTGTATTCAACCACGTCGGCCGCGGCTTCTGGGCGTTCCAGGATGTCCAGCAGAATAAATGGAACTCGCCGTACAAGGATTGGTTCCACATCAGCTTCGACGGCAACTCCAATTATAATGATGGATTTTGGTATGAGGGCTGGGAAGGTCACTACGAGCTGGTCAAGCTCAACCTGCAAAACCCCGAGGTCGTAAACCATATCTTTGACTGTATCCGCGGTTGGGCCCAGCAGTTCGACATCGACGGCCTGCGTCTGGATGTTGCCTACTGCCTGCCTCCCGAGTTCCTTCGCCAGCTGCGCGCGTTCTGCGACACGCTCAAGCCCGACTTCTTCTTGGTCGGCGAGCTGCTGCACGGCGACCACAACCAGCGCGTCGGCGAGGGTATGCTGCACTCGTGCACCAACTACGAGTGCTACAAGGGTCTGTACTCCTCGCTCAACTCCATGAACCTCTTTGAGATCACCCATTCCCTGCTCCGTCAGTTCGGCCCGGAAAACTGGACCTTATATAAAGGTAAGCACCTGTTAGCCTTCGTCGATAACCACGACGTAACCCGTGCCGCCTCCATCCTGACCAATCCCAAGCATCTGCCGCTGCTCTACGGTATGCTGTTCGGTATGCCCGGCATTCCCTGCATCTATTACGGCAGTGAATGGGGCGCAGAGGGCAAAAAGGAACAGGGCGACGACGCTCTGCGTCCGTCCTTCGACGCACCGATCGAAAACGAACTGACCGAATGGATTACCAAGCTGGCAAAGGCACATAAGCAGTCCAAGGCACTGTGCTATGGCAGTTTTAAGCAGCTGGTTCTGACCAATAAACAATGCGTCTGGGAGCGCGAAGCCGAGGGCGAACGCGTTCTGGTTGCCATCAATGCCGATAGTGAGCCGTATACCGCGCACTTTGACGCGCGTTCGGGTCAGGCAGTGGATTTGATTACCGGTCAGCTGCATGACTTCGGCGGCGGCTCGGAACTCCCGCCGTATTCGGTTGCATTCTGGAAGACCGAGCGCTGATTTAACGTCCAGCGCCGCAGCCCAGCTCGGGATTCTCAAGGGACTGCGTCCCTTGAGCCCGTCCAGGTGGAACCTGGTCGAGCCCGCAGGCTCGAAACGCTCCTTTGATTCCCGGTGTCCGCCCCGGGAATCAACTAAAAAATAATAAAAAAAAGCGCGTCCGCGGACGCGCAATTTCTGGAAAGACCACCCAACCGGGTGGTCTTTCCCTTTTGTTTGTTTTGGTTGAAACCCGGTCCAAATACCGGGTTTCAAAAAGGGGATTTCGCCCGTTGCGACGGGCGACTCAGGGCTCTGCCCTGAGAACCCGCAAGCCTTTCGAGAAAGGCTTGACCGAAAGCTTCAATATGGGTGCGGTGCTTATTTCGCTCTTTGCAGCCACTTCTTATACGTACAATCAATCGCAATCGCGCCAAACGGTGCGGTAATCAAGATTGCCAGAACCGCGACGGTCAGCACCGTCTCACCACACGCCAGTCCCATTGCCAGCGGTACACCGCCGATGGCTGCCTGCACGGTTGCCTTAGGCGTATACGCCAGCATACAGAATGCGCGTTCCTTGCCATTAAGTTTGGTACCGAGCACGCTGGCAAACACGCCTGCCATACGGAACACCATTGCCCCCAGAATCAGCAGAATGGCCGCAACGCCGGCATACGCAACATAAGCGACATTGACCATCGCGCCGACCAATACGAACAGCAGCAGCTCTGCACCGACCCAAAGACGGTCATACTTAGCAGACAGTCGCTTGGACACGACCGGAATGCGCTGTCCCAACATGATGCCCATGCTCATAACGGCCAGCAGACCGGAAAAACCGATGATACCCGTGCAGTGGTCTTCGATGGTAACCAGCACAAAGGACAGTGCCAGGAAAATGACGACCTTGATGCTGTCGCGCATGTGCACATGAGAGAACCACCACGCCAGTGCCAGACCGCACAGCACACCGGCCGCAATGCCGAGCACAAGCGAGGTCGGGATGCGGACGAAGTCGAGCGGCGACAGCGTACCGCCCGATGCGAGGCTGGTAAAGGACGAGAACAGCACGATGACATACACATCATCGACCGACGCACCCGCTAGAATCATCTGCGGAATGCCCTGCTTTGCACCGTATCCCTCATCCATCAGGCGCAGCATACGCGGTACAACAACCGCCGGAGAGACCGCTGCGATAACCGAGCCGATGATCGCAGCCTCGAGCACGGTCACACCCAGCAGGCGCGGCGCGAGGATGACCGTACCAACGATCTCAAAGGTCGCAGGCACGAAGCACAGCAGCACAGCCGAACGGCCAACCTTGCGCAGATCGCCAATGTCCAGACTCAGACCGGCGCGAGTCAGGATAATAATAAGCGCAACCTTGCGCAAGTCAGCCGAGATCGCCAGCAGGCTATCGTCGAGCAATCCCAGCGCGTACGGGCCGAAGGCAATGCCGACGAGCAGCATACCCAATAGCGGCGGCAGGCGCAATCGCCTAAAAACCTCTCCGGCGAGTAATCCGCCTAGAAAAACCAGTGCCAAACTCCATAACATAGTTCTTTTTTCCTCCTTACACAGACAAAAAGAGCTGACAACTCCTGCAAAATCGTTGCAGAAGTCATCAGCTCTCGTCATTCAAGCGGTTTCGGCGCAAAGACCGCGGGAGACATTCATTCCCTCGGCTGCTATCATAGCACGCGCACGCCTGTTTGTCAATCCCTGTTTTTTCGATCTTCATTTTGGCCATTTTCGGTCTTATTTTCTCCCGTTTTCTAGTCATTTGTACGAAATCCCGCGTTTTTCATAATTTTACAAAAGCAGGCATTGTATGAATCCGGTTTGTATGCTATGCTGGGAGCAACATTTTTACAATCGGAGTTTTGAAGTTATGGAATATATCTGCACCCTGCTCTCGGTCACCGATCTGGCACGTGCACGCAGTTTTTACTGCGACGTGCTCGGCATGACCGTCACCGCCGATTTCGGCGCAAACATCACCCTCGACGGCCGCATCTCTCTGCAAACGATGGACACCTGGAAGTCTTTCCTGCGCACTGACGCGGTCACGCTCGGACACAACGCAAGCGAACTCTACTTTGAAACTGACGATCTGGACGCATTGTCCGAGCGGCTGCAAGCGCATGAAGTAACGCTGGTGCACCCGGTCATCGAGCACAGTTGGGGTCAGCGCGTCATCCGCTTTTACGACCCCGACCAGCACATCATCGAGGTTGGCGAACGTCTGACCGCCGTTGCACGACATTTTCACGATACTGGCATGACGGCCGCGCAGATTGCCGCTCGTATGGACATCCCGCTTGATACCGCACGCGAGCTGCTATCTGCACCGCCCGCTGATTTCTCGATCACAACACCCGATCAGCGTACGCCAGCGCTCATTGACGCATTGACCGCAGTATGGAGGGCGTCGGTGACAAGCACGCACACCTTTCTCACCGCGCGCGAGATCGACCAGATTGCGCAGTACGTTCCCGATGCGCTGCGCAGTGTGCCTGTGCTGATCGCAGCACAGGGTGCGGACGGCCAGCCGATCGGTTTTGCTGGGGTGAGCGGTGACAAGCTGGAAATGTTATTCCTCCATCCCGACCATCTGGGCCAGAGACTCGGGACACGTCTGCTGAACTTTGTGTGTGAGGTTTACGGCGTCCGCGAGGTTTGTGTCAGCGAGCAGAACCCCAAGGCACGGGCATTCTACACGCATGCTGGGTTTGTGGTATACCGGCGCTCGCCGCTCGACGAGATGGGACAGCCTTTCCCGCTGTTGTATTTGAAGAAGGAACACGACTAAAAAAGAAGGTCATGCCGACACGGCATGACCTTCTTCGGTATATTTAGGTGGATTCCCGGGGCGGACGCCGGGAATCCAGAGGCGATTTCGCCGTCTGCGGACGGCGACTCAGGGCGCTGCCCTGAGAACCTGCAAGCCTTTCGAGAAAGGCTTGAGCGAAAGCTTTATTTCGCCCACTCGTTTTATTCGTGCTCGGCACGAGAATAAGGATAGCGACCTACGGGCTTTGGGCGGGAATCCGTTACTCCTTAAAAGTACCGACCCGTCAAAATCAGTCCCAAAGTCGAGCAATATTCCCGCATGTGGGACGCGGCTGCGAGGGGCAGATTGGGGACGGGAGCGGGCACGCCGTAGGGGTCGAGCCCGGCCTGTTCCATGAGTTTACGTGCGCGGGCGAGGTGGAAGTCGCTGGAGATGACCGCGCAGCGGGACTCGTCCAGCGGATAGAGCGCCTTTGCATTCGCGATATTTTGAATGGTATTGCGGGACTTATCCTCGATCAGCAGGCGGTCGGGGTCAGTGCCCAACGTGTCAACCATATATTGCCGCATCATGTGCGACTCGGGCATGGGTTCATTGGTGCCCTGACCGCCGCACAGGATGGCGATGGCATCCGGGTGCTCGTCCAGAAACGCATTTGCGGTTTTGAGTCGCTCGATGAGTGCATCGGACGGACGATCCTGCAAGATGTGTGCACCGAGGACGAGCACATACTGTGCATCATCGGCTTCGGGGTCGGCGTGTTCGCCGCTGATGATTAAACCCTGAATGCACACGAATGACACACAGAACAGGGCGAACAGCACGCGGCCAACTTGTGCCACGGCGCGTGCACCACGGTGACGTCGTCCCAGCCAAACCATCCACCCTTCTCCTGCACAGCATACGCCGAGGCCGCACAGGAAGTATCCGCCGAAACGAATCGGTGAATATGGAAGAAAGAACAAGCTAGGAACAAACAGTATAATCGCTAAAATGAACCAAAATTTAGAACTTTTCCACATGGCAAAACCTCTTTCGCGTGCACATCGAAACATGTACACATAGGCAGAACACAGAACGCGGAGAGATTATGTGCACATCGTGTGCACATGGAATCACTCAATCTGTGCCGCCAGTTCTTCCCATTGTGCCATCTTGTCCATGAGCTGTGCCTCAGCGTCGTCGCGCTGGTGCATCAGCTCCATGAGCTTGCCGGCATCCGCGCCGCACGCGGCCATCTCGTTCTCGAGAGCGCTCATGCGCTCCTCAAGCTGGGAGATTTCGCGCTCGAGCACGGCGACCTTCTTCGCGATGTTCTTGGTACCGCCCTTGGGCTTGGGTTTCTCCTGTTTTTCGGCCTTTTTGGGGGTCTCGACCACGGTGGACGCGGCCTGTTCGGCCTTTTGGCGTTCGCGGTAGGCCAGAAACGCCTCGTAATTGCCGGTAAAATCGGTATACGTGCCGTTTTCCAAGTAAATGATGCGGGTGGCGAAGCGGGAGACGAAATAGCGGTCGTGGCTGACGAAGAGCAGCGTGCCGGTGAACGCCTCGACGGCTTCCTCAATCCATTCGCGGCTCATGAGGTCTAGGTGGTTGGTGGGCTCGTCGAGTACGAGCATGTTGAGCGGGTCGTACATCAGCTCGCACAGGCGCAGACGGCTTTTTTCGCCGCCCGACAGCGTGCGCACGATCTTGAGCTGATCTTCACCCGAGAAGCGGAACGCGCCCAGACGGTTGCGGGCGGTCTGCATGGTGACATTTTTGTCGTAAATGAGGGTGTCGATCAGGTTTCTGCCCTCGTTTGCGAAGTGCACCTGCTGGGGCAGGTAGGCCGGGCGCAGTCCCTGACCCTTTTTGATGACGCCCTCGTCGGCGGTCTCGTCGCCCAGGATGATGCGCAGCAGGGTGGTTTTGCCCGCGCCGTTGTCGCCCAGAATGGCGACGCGCTCGCCGTTGTGTACGTTGAATGTTACGTTCTGTAATATTTTCCGTCCATCATAACTTTTCGTAATACCACGGACTTTGAGCACGTCCTCGGTCTCGTAGTTGGGGTCACCGAAGGAAACCGACATTTTCTTGTCCTTCTTGGGTCGATCGGTGACCTTCATGCGTGCGATGCGCTTTTCGATGGACGCAGCGCGCTTGGCCAGTTTTTCGGTGCCGTGCTCGTGCATCTTGCGTGCGGTGGTTTCCAGACGCTTGAGCTCGGCCATCTGGTTTTCGTGCTCAGCCATGCGCTGTTCGTAGCGACGCTCGCGTTCCTCAGCATAATAGGAGTACGAACCGGCGTAGAACTCGCAGGTGGTGTCGTGGATTTCGATGATGCGGTCGCAGCACTGGTCGAGGAAGTAGCGGTCATGGGAGACCGTGACGACCGTGCCCGAGTACGTTTCCAGATAATCGCCCAGCCAGCGCACTGCGTCGAGGTCTAAGTGGTTGGTCGGCTCGTCAAGCAGCAGGATGTCGGTCTGCTCGAGGATGATGCGGGCGAGGTTGACGCGGGTCTTTTCACCGCCGGACAGCTGGGAAAAGAGCTGCGTGCGCTGTGCGCGCGGGATTTCCAGACCGTTGCACACCTTATCGACCTCGAAATCGTGGTCGTAACCGCCGAGCGCGTCCAGTTTCTGCTGGAGCGCACCATAGCGATGCAGCAAGCTGTCGTTGTCGGGGTGCTGCTCCATCTGGGCTTCCAGCTCGTCCATCGCCGCGCGTACCTCGTGTGCACGAGCAAAGGCCGTGCGCAGGACGTCCTCGACGGTGGCGGCGGGGTCGTAGACCGGCATCTGGTCGATGACACCGACCGTGCGGCCTGCGCCGATGGAGACGTGACCGTCGTCGTAGGGCAGACGGCCGGCGATGATGTGCAGGAGCGTGGTTTTGCCCGCACCGTTCGGCCCTAAGATGGCGACTTTCTCACCCGGCTGGATGTCGAAATTGAGACCGGACAGGATGAGGCGATCGCCGTAGTATTTTGTCAGATTTTGTATGGTAATATCAGCCAAAAGCAGTTCCCTCCAAAGGAAAGAATAGAAAAAACCTGAAAAAGGGCCGAGACAGGCCCTTTTGGTTCAGTGGTTGGCGGAGAACGGGATCAGTGCTTGTCCTCGCTGACCGGAGCCTCTTCGGTGGGCTCAGGAGCAGCTTCGGATGCCTCTGTCGTCTCTTCTGTCTCCTCTGTGTCGTGCTCCACCTCGGGAGCCTCGTCTTCTTCCGCCGTTTTTGTCTGATTGTCCTGCGCATCGAAGGGCACGAATTCGGTGCCGGCATCCGAGAACGGGACGAAGATCTCCTGTTCGGGTTCGGACGCGGTGAGCAGGGGTGCGGCCAGATCGGGCCGGCTGGTCTCGATGAAGTTGACCCCGTAGGACAGCATGCGGCGCAGCTCGTCCGGGTCACTCGAATCGGTGGAGGCCAGGAACAGACCGCAGCGCAGCGCCTCATTACATAAGGGTTCGGTCAGAGCGTCGGGCGTACCGCGCACGCCGAACAGACGGAGGTTCTGCACCTCGCGCACGAAGGCGATGGGGTCTTCGGGGGCAGACTGGATGTCGGCCATGATCTGGAGATCGGGATAGCGTGCCGCAAGGCGGCCGGCATCGTACAGGGACAGACCGCAGAAGTAGGCGTTGTCGACGTACTCGGAGTACTTGAGCGACACGCGCACCTGCGCCGCAGCCTGATGGTGGTGCAGCTCGATGCCCAACCCGCCGCCGGCGGCCTTGGCCAGTTCGAGCGCCTGACCGAAGGATACGATCTTGGGATAGGCGCGGCGGAGGTCTTCGAAGGTGTGGTCACAGGTCGTCAGCGTGGCCTGTGCCGAATGGTAGCACCCTTCAGCGCAGACCAGGGTGATGCCGTCCTTGGTCGTGTCCACGGGGAGGACACAGCCGCGTGCACCTGCGGCCGTGCCTGCCATAATGGCTTCCAGGCTGCACGGCTCGAGACCCATTGCGCCGGGTGCGGACAGGATAAAAGAATCACGGTTGGAATAACGCATGGCGTTTCCTCTCAGTCAGACGGATGGGTCAGCTCAGACGGTTTCGGGAGCGGGGTAGGTCTCGCCGAAGGTATCGACGGTGACAGAGACCATCTTCTGCTCTGCACGGGGACGGTCATGCCAGTCGCGGGGGGTGTTGACGATCTCGTCGGCAACGTCCATGCCCTCGATGACCATACCGAAGGATGCGTACTGACCGTCCAGATGGGGTGCATCGGAAGTCATAATAAAGAACTGGGAGCCAGCGGAATCGGGGTCCATGGTGCGAGCCATCGACAGGACGCCGCGGGTGTGTGCCAGATCGTTCTGGAAGCCGTTTGCCGTGAACTCACCGCGGATGCAGTAGTCGGGGCCACCCATGCCGGTGCCCTCGGGGTCGCCGCCCTGGATCATAAAGCCGGGGATGACGCGGTGGAAGATGGTACCGTTATAGAAGCCCTGCTGTGCCAGAGAGATGAAGTTGCGTACGGTGTTGGGAGCGACTTCGGGGTACAGCTCGGCGACGATCTTTGCGCCGGACTCCATTTCAATCGTAATAATTGGGTTCTTCATAGTAAAACACTCCATTTCGTGTATTTTGCTGCGTTTCTTCTATTGTAGCAAAGACGCCGGGGTTATACAAGGCGTAACGTGTTAAATTTCAGTGACCCATCCCTTACCCTTTTCGCTGCATTGTGCCCATTTCTTACAATTTGATTACGATTCTCTTAAAATTTGCAAAAGGTGATTGACAGGGGTGGTAGGATGTGGTATTTTAACTGTACTAACACGGCTAATACAGTAATACAGAAAGAAAAACACGATACGAAAGAAAAGGAAGTGATGGATTCATGTTTGCAATCCCGTGGCTCAAAGCAGGAATTTTTTTCATCAGTATCATCTCGGTACTGTATCTGGTGTACTTTGCACTCTACATCCCCTATGCGCTGCGCCCGGCGCGCAAGTGGGCCAAGCAGGCACCGCACTGCCGGTTTGCCGTACTGGTCGCCGCACGCAACGAGCAGGCGGTTATCGGCAATCTGGTCGAAACGCTTATGGCGCAAGATTACCCCAAGGAACTGTATGACGTGATCGTCATTCCGAATAACTGCACCGACGACACCGCAGGCGAAGCGCACCGCGCTGGCGCACTGATTATGGAATGCACCGAGCCGGTGCGCACCAAGGGCGACGCACTGCGTCAGATCATTGATAAGCTGATGCAGCAGGATCGCTACGACGCAATCTGCGTCTTTGACGCGGATAACCTGGTAGACCCGGGCTTCCTCGCAGGAATGAATGACGCATGGTGCGCAGGTGTGCCGGCGGGTCAGGGCTATCGTGATAGTAAGAACCCGCAGGACAGCATGATCTCTGCCTGCTACTCCATCTACTACTGGATGGTTAATCGCCTGTTCAGCCAGACCCGTGCCCATGTCGGACTGTCCGCTGTGGTCAACGGCTCGGGCTTCATGGTATCGATGGATTGGCTGCGCCGCCACGACGGCTGGCATACCGTCACCCTGACCGAGGACATCGAGTTCACCACCCAGTGCATCTTGGGCGGCGAGCGGGTGGCATGGGTGCCCGAGGCAAAGACCTACGACGAGCAGCCCCTCACTTTCGCACAGTCGTGGAGACAGCGCTGCCGTTGGTCGGTCGGCCTCATCCAGTGCCTGCGCGTGTACGGCCCGCGCCTTATCCGTGATCGCCACTGCGCAAATGGTCAGCTGCATGCCCGTCTGGATCAGATTCTGTTCCTCTTCGCACCGCTGTTCCAGCTCATGTACCTCATCTCGCTCGCAATGACCGGTATTTTGGGCGCATTGCAGATTCACTACGCGGTTGCTCCGTATAGTGATGTGCTCTATGAGCCCCTCATGTCGCTCGCAATGTCCTTTGTCGGCACCGTCGTCTTGGCAATGGCTGTCATCGTCCTCGAACGGAAACCCCTGCTGAATATGGGTAAGGGCGTCCTGGGCTATTGGCTGTTCGTTATGAGCTGGATTCCGATTAACATTGTGGCTCTGTGCAACCCGAATCTGGAGTGGAAGGCGATTCCACATACCCGTAGCCTCCGCATGGATCAGATGAAGGATACGGGCGCAATGAAGGGCGTGAAGATGGAGAAGAGCCGCTAAGAAACGCCTAACCACCGCACCCCTAATTAAAGCTTTCGCCAGCCTTTCTCGAACCTTGCGGAACCCGAAAAGGCCCCTGTGGGGCGTTTTCCCGCAAGGCTGTGGCCGACTCGTTCGGCCAAGGCCCTAACACGCGGGCACCGTTACCCTGAGACGCGCTCCGCAGAGCGCGGAACTCCCCTTTTGATTTTCCCGATCTCCCGCGAGGGAAAATCAACTAAAATAAAAAATAAAAGCGCGTCCGCAGACGCGCAATCTCTGGAAAGACCAACCATCCGGTTGGTCTTTCCTTTTTTGTTTGTTTGGGTTGATTCCCGGGTCGGACACCGGGAATCAAAGGGGTGTTTCGAGCCTGCGGGCTCGACCAGGTTCCACCTGGACGGGCTCAAGGGACTCGTCCCTTGAGAATCCCGTTCTCGCCTGCGGGCGAGAATGGCAATTCCGCAACCTATTTGAAATCAATGAAACCTACACAAATTATTTCCTGAAATAAAAGAAATAATCAAATAAAATCAGAAAACAAACACTCTATATTTCACTCTTTTTCCGGCGGCAGGACATGCTTTTGGATACCCGACCACGCCAGAAAACTAGCGATAAAGTTGGGAATCGCGCAGCCGACCAATAAAGTTGCCGGAATGGACAGTGGGAAGAACATGATTTCCAGCGCAATCAGTATCAAAATCAGCAGTGCAACCGGAAAACTGTAATAAAACCGCAGCATAGCCAGTAAAATGGCGTCGCGGACGCAGTCCCAGAACGAGAGCGTGGTCGAGGTCAGCAGCGGATACAGATACAGCCAGACCATGGTTAAGATGAGCAGCGCAGCGAGGGTAATCAGCCAGATGGCCGAGCCTGCCGGATAGAGCACCAGTCCGAGCAGTCCGCCGCCGTACACGGGCGCCGTGATCAGACCAAGTACGGTTGAAGCCTTCCAGTTCTCGCGAAAACCGCGCCAATAGTCGTACCAGACATCGTTCGGGATGTCGCGCACCATGCGCACAGTGACCTTGGTCATCGCACCCATGGCTGCGCCGATGGTTACAATCGGGATGCAGGTCAGCAAAAACAGGACGTTGAGCTTGACCAGTGCCCAGAATTCACGGATAAAGATTTCAAAAAACAGTGCAAGACCGGTTTTCGGCGGGGCATCCTTGTCGATACCGGGGCCGGGTTTGACATAATTGGGGGTAAACAGACCCATGCGGTCTCTCTCCTTTCAGCCGGTGTTTTCTTCATCTTAACACAGGGATGCGTGCGCGCGCAAGCCCGGAAGCAGGACATACATCGTGCACAAGATATTTTTGGAAAATGATTTATTTTTTGCACAAAACGAAAAAATTGTGTTATAATCAAAATGGAAAATTTCAAGCTGACGAAAATGCCCATGCGTACGTGACAAAAACACGTGCGAGCCGTGCGACGCGGGAGAAAAATGGCGTGTGTTTCCCACTTTCCGGCTGTATTTCCGGCGCGTCCAAAAACAGAATGCTGCTTGTTTCGAAATCCAGAAACAAAAATTATCAGATTCGCCCATTGTACTGGCCCGCATCAGCTGGTATCCTGTAACATAGAACGAATGTTTTCTGTAACACACAAGGAGGCACGAATCTTATGAAGCTGACTGTTATTGGCGGCGGCGGCGTCCGCTCGATGTTCCTGGCAAAGAGTATCGCCCAGCGCGCCCGTGATCTGCATATTACCGAGCTTGTATTTATGGATACCGACGCGGAGAAGCTGCGCATCTATGGCGGACTTGCCCGCCATGTGGCGCGTATGCTGAATGCCGATCTGACGTTCACCCTGACGACCGATGCCGATGAAGCGGTACGCGATGCCGATTATATCATCACGACCATCCGTGTCGGCGGCGACCACACGCGTGTACGCGACGAGCGCATCGCGCTCGATCTGGGCATTCTGGGTCAGGAAACCACCGGCGCTGCCGGTCTTTCGTTTGCCATGCGTTCGGTACCGGCTCTGGCTGGCTACTGCGAGCGCATCAAGCGCCTGTCCAAGCCCACGGTCAAGGTGTTTAACTTCACCAACCCCGCAGGCGTTGTTTCTCAGGCGCTGCGCGACATGGGCTACGACTTCACCTATGGTATCTGCGACGCACCGAGCGGCATGCTGCACCAGTTTGCCGACCTGTACGGCGTTTCCGCCGACCGCATCGTGGGCGAGTGCTATGGTCTGAACCATCTGTCCTACTTCCGCTCCATTCAGATCGACGGCAAGGAGATCATGCCCGAGCTGATCGCGCGTCCGGATGCTTACGAAAAGACCGACCTGCGCTTCTTTGGGCCCGACCTGATTGAGCACATGGGCTGCGTGCTCAACGAGTACCTGTATTACTTCTATTACCGCGAGCAGGCTGTACAGAATATTCTGAACGCCGGCGTGACCCGCGGTGAGGTCATCGAGGACATCAACCGCAAGATGACCGCCGAGCTGTCCACGATGGACATTGACGGTGATTTTGAGAGCTGCCTTGCATGCTTTGAGAAGTGGTACGGCAAGCGCGAGGACGCATACATGGCAAACGAGACCGGCGTACGCCGCGACAAGCCGTGGAAGTTCGACGTATTCTCGCCCGATGCTGGCGGTTACGCAGGCGTTGCGCTGCGCTTTATCGAGCTGATCGAGTCGGGTAAGACCGGCAGCATGATTCTGTGCGCACCCAACCAGGGCGCAATCCCGGGTCTGGAAGACGACGACATCGTGGAGATCACCTGCGATATCTCGCGCGAGGGCGCAAAGCCGCATAAGGTAGAAAATGCCGATCCGCGCGCACTGGAGCTCATCCGCCGCGTCAAGAGCTACGAGAGACTGGCAGCTAAGGCCATCGTGCACCGCGACCGTCAGGCTGCAATCGATTGCCTGATGCTGCATCCGCTGGTCAACTCGTACTCGCTGGCGGTCAAGCTGGCAGACGCGTACTTTGAACTCAATGCACCGTTCCTCGGTGCATAAAAGGAGGGGCGTTTATGTCTTTTGCCGCAGGCGCAGGCAGTATCAACGTCGATCTGCTGTTTGAGGGAATGCCGCGCATCCCGAACGAGGGCGAGGAGCTGTTTGCCCGTGGATTTTCGCTGCAAATGGGTGGCGGTGTCCCGGCGACCCTTCTGAACCTCTCCGGACTGGGCGTTCCGGTGCGCATTCTGACCGGACTGGGCGAGGATATGTTTTCCGAGTTTGCCCGCCGTAAGTTTGATGAATTTGGCGCTACGCCCTACAACCTGGCTGAGGGTGGCAGCGGGATCCCGCTCAACATCACAGCCGCCATCCTGACTCCGAACGACCGTACGTTCGTCTCGTATACCGATGGCCTGAACGCGAGTGCAGACCGTGTGTATGAGGCAGCCAAGGGGGCAAAGGTCGTGGAGATGGGACGGGACTATTTGCCGGCCTACCGTAAGCTCAAATCTGAGGGCACGATTCTGGTGTTTGACACTGGATGGGACGACGATATGAGCCTTGACAGCTACCGGGAGTACCTGGAGCTGGCCGATTATTACACGCCGAACCAGAAGGAAGCATTGAAGATCACCGGGACGGACAATCCGTCGGACGCGGCCAAGGTGCTCGAGCAGTTTTTTGACCGCGTGATCGTCAAGCTGGACAAAGACGGCTGCCTGATTCGAGAGAACGGGCGCGAGCGCGTGATTGCGAACATTCCGGTCGTTCATCGCGACTCGACCGGAGCGGGCGATGCGTTCCTGGCCGGACTGATGTACGGACTGTATCACGATTACAGCTTTGAGCAGAGCGTGCTGTTCGGCAACATCACGGGCGGAACGTGCGTGACGGCGGTGGGATGCCTGTCTGCGCGGCTGACCGAGTCCGAACTTCTGGAAAAATTCAAGCAATATCAACATTTGCTCGGGTGATGCACCGGGCGCAGGATTTTAGAAAAGAGAAAGTTGGCATAAAGATTATGACAATACGTGAGTTTGCGAAACTGTGTGATGTATCCCCCGCGACGGCATCGCGTTTTTTCAGCGGCCGCGGCTCGATCAGTGAGCCGGTGCGCCTGCGCATTGAGCAGATGGCCAAGAAGACCGGCTATGCACCCCCGGATTCTTTCCGTGGACGCCGCAAGACCAGCGCGCTGATCGTGGTGATCATTCCGAACTTCCGCCAGTGCTTCTTTAATGATATGATCGAGCAGCTGCGCACCTACGCCGAGCGTATGGGCAAGCGCCTGCTGATTATGCCCATCGATCAGAGCAATCCGCAGAATACGCTTGCGCTGATCTCGGCATGCGAGCCGATGGGTGTCATTCTGCTGCACGAGAGCGTAGACTTCCCGCTTGCGGACGCACTCAGCCGCCGCAATCTGCCGGTTGTTGTCTGCGGCGCACTGGCAGCGGGCAGAAGATTCTCTGCGGTACACATCGATGACATGATGGCGGCATACGACGGTACGAATTACCTGATCGGCCTGGGCCACAGCAAGATCGGCTTCCTGACCGACGCGTCCCGCGCGATTTCGTCGGGCTTCCAGCGTCTGACCGGCTGCCGCAAGGCGATGGAGGACGAGCACCTGCCGTTCGACGACAGCTACGCCCAGCCGGGCGGTATGACCTACGAGGACGGCTACGAAGGCGTTGCCGCCCTGATCGAGCGTCACCCCGACCTGACCGCGATTTTTGCGTTCAGTGACGATCTGGCAGCGGGTGCGATTGCCCGCCTGCGTGAGATGGGCCGCCGCGTACCGGAGGATATTTCTGTACTGGGCTTTGATGATAACTCGATGGCGCGCCGGTTCTCGCCTGCATTGACCACCGTACATCAGCCGATGGAACAGATTGCACAGAAGACGCTCGAGCGCCTGGCGAATATGCAGGGTGCACACGACGTTTCTTCGCTGACCATGGCCTGCGAGATTGTGGAGCGTGCGAGCTGCCGCGCACTCGACCCGAGCGAAATGTAAAAATAAGAGAGAAAAGGGAAAGATCGTCCGCAAAAACGGACGATCTTTTTTTGTAAGGATTAGCACTGCACCAAAAATTGAAGCTTTCGCGCAAGCCTTTCGAGAAAGGCCGGCGAAAGCTTTAGCGAGGGGTGCGTTCGTGATCTGGTCTGTTTCTACTTTGTTGCACTCTCCGGCAAAAAACTACCAAAACCCGGCGGAAGATTGCATGGAGCGTAAAAGACAAAACGATTATACTAATCACCAGAGAAAAGGAAACAAAACGCAGTCAGGCCAGCGCAGGATGACGCGGCCTGTTTGACAGAGAAAGGAGCCAAAAAACATGGTAGTAAGAGTAGGACTGATCGGAACGGGTACGGTTGCACAGATGATGCACCTGCCGATTTTGAACGACCTGTCGGGTATGTATCAGATCACCGCGGTTTCGGACGTTTCCCCGTCGGTATTGAAGGCAATTTCCGAGAAGTATCACGCAAAGGCATACACTTCCCCGTTCGATCTGTGCAAGGCAGAGGACGTAGACGCAGTTTTCGTTCTGTCCCCCGACCAGTATCACGCAGAGTACGCAAAGGCAGCAATCGAGGCTGGCAAGCATGTATTTGTTGAGAAGCCGGTATGCCTGTGCCCGCAGGAGCTGGAAGAGCTGATCGAGCTGCAGAAGTCGCACCCGAACCAGATCTGCATGGTTGGCTATATGCGCCGCTTTGCGACCGGTTTCCTGAAGTGCCAGGAGCTGCTCGCAGCAGACGACCGTCCGATCGAGTACATGCGCTTCCGTGATATCATCCTGGAGGGTGATTACTTCATGGATCAGGCACGTCAGCCCATCCTCGCGCAGAACGATATCCCGGCAGAGGCTATCGAGGAGAGCGGCAAGCGCCGTTACGACCAGCTGTGTCAGGCACTGGGCGCAGACTGCACCGAGCAGCAGCGCATTACTTACACTATGCTGGCTGGTCTGGGCTGCCACACCCTGTCGGCTGTCCGTGAGCTGGTTGGCTATGTGCCCGAGGTCAAGTCGGTTGCCGTTGACGGTGAGCATGTCATCATCGTATTCCAGTTCAAGGGCTTCCTGGGCGTATACGAGATCGTAAACGATCAGGACATCGTGCAGTTTGACGCAGCAATCGAGATTTACCAGCACAGCCGCCGCATGAAGATCAAGCACGAGACCCCCTACCTGCGCTATCAGCCGCACACCTTCGAGGTTGTAGAGTCCACCAAGACCGACTCTCAGACCATCACCTACGGCCCGGATTATCACGATTCGTTCGAGAACGAGCTGCGCTACTACCACGACTGCATCGAGTCCGGCAAGCAGCCCAAGACCACGTTCGAGGACGCAATGGAAGACATCAAGATGTTCCAGGACATTTGCAGTAAGATCTAATCGGTTTTACCCCACCGAAATGCAAAGCAGACACGCGGGATTTTATCCTGCGTGTCTTTTTTTGTCCGAACCGCGTTCGCGAGGGAATAGTGAATAGTGAAGAAGTAAGAAGTGAAGAAACGATACAGAGCACTTATTCCTTATTCACTATTACTTCTTCCTTCAAAAAACGGTATTTGCCGTTTTTTGTCCGTGCGTGGCGGACAAAAAAGAAGAGTGTAAATTTATGGAGTAATATGCACAATTTATGGCAAGTTTAATGGTAACTTTTGGACGTGTTCGATATTGCGTTTCCTGTTCGTAAGTAGTATGATAGATGCAACACAAAAAGAGACAGAGAAACAGGATGGGAGGCGTATAAAGATGGGCATGTTTTTTGACCTGGTGCGCCAGCTGAAGGCCGAAAACGGAAAGCAGTATGTAGAGAGCAAACTGCAGGTAAATACAGCAACTCAGCATTGATATGTATGGAATAAAGACGAAAAAAGCGGGAAAGCGCGGCCGAGAGGCCGCGTTTTTTCGTGTCCGCCGAGCGGGAGCAGATTGGGCAAAAGGCGGGATGGTTTTTCGTATGGTACTGTGATACAATAATAGCAATACGAAAAAGAAGGGGTCATGTTTTTATGATAGAGTCACATGGCACGTGGTACCGCAGAGGGCTGCGCGACGGCGTGCCCATCGGCCTGGGCTATCTGGCCGTATCGTTTACACTGGGCATCGCAGCCAAGGTCAGCGGCATGGGTGCGGGAGACGCGACGCTCATGAGTCTGCTCAACAATACCTCAGCCGGAGAATTCGCTGCGCTGGGCATCATCGCCGCTGGTGCACCGTATTTAGAGATGGCATTCACCCAGCTGGTCATTAACCTGCGCTATCTGCTCATGTCGTGCGCCCTGAGCCAGAAAATCGCACCGGAAACCCCGATTTGGCAGCGTCTGATGATGGGTTATACAGTTACCGACGAGATTTTCGCGATTTCTGCCGCCGTTCCCGGCCGCTTAGACCCATTTTATTGCCTAGGCGCAATCTCGGTCGCAGCACCCGGCTGGGCGCTCGGCACCTGTCTGGGCGTCCTGCTTGGCAATGCCCTGCCCGGTCGTATCGTGTCCGCCCTGTCGGTCGCCCTGTACGGCATGTTCCTCGCCGTCATCCTGCCGCCTGCGCGTAAAAGTAAGGTCATCGCGGGCGTGGTCGCGGCTTCTATGATCGCAAGCGCACTCTTTACCTATCTGCCCGTGCTCTCTGGCCTGTCTTCGGGTACGCGCATCATCATTTTAACCGTCCTCATCGCGGGCGCCGCCGCAATTTTGTTCCCAATCCCGGAGGAAAACGACCATGCAGCCTAATGTATATGTATATATCGCGGTCATGGCGCTGGTGACTTACCTCATCCGCGTCCTTCCCCTGACGCTGATCCGCCGCCAGATTCAGAACCGTACCATCCGCTCGTTTTTGTTCTATATGCCTTACGCAACCTTGGCCGTTATGACTTTCCCGGCAATTCTGAGCGCAACCGGTACCCCGTGGTCGGCTCTCGTCGGCTTGATCGTCGCCGCTGCGATGGCATGGCGCGGCTGCTCGCTGTTCACCGTCGCAAGTGTCGCCTGCGTCGCCGTGTTTGCCGCCGAATGCGTTTTATTGTAAGGTTCGGATTCCCGCCCGCAGGCTGGTCGCCATCCGCAGATGGCGAAATCCTCTTTTGATTCCCGGTGTCCGCCCCGGGAATCAACCAAAAATAAAAACCCATCGCTCGCCTCAGCGAGCGAAAGCCTTCCGTCTTCCCGTAAGACATAAAAACTGTTCCTTTCGGAACAGTTTTCTTTTTTTTACCCCCAATTCTGTAATCAATCTATCACTTTCCCTCAGCCCTTCCCCGTGATACAATGGGTTTAAGGCAACCGCCCGTTGTCGATCACCCCAAAGGAGGACAATCGTTATGGTCAAAACCCGTCTGATCGCCGCGGCATTGGCCGCCTGCCTGCTCGTCACCCCAGCCATGGCAGTACCTGCCGACCAGCAAAGCGATGCCGACCTGCTGTGTACCTTGGGCCTGTTTCAGGGCACCGAAGCCGGGGACGCACTCGACCAGAACCTCACCCGCGCAGAAGCCGCGGTAATGCTGGTGCGTCTGTACGGTGCAGCCGATGGGATGGCAGCCCAGACCTACCCCACTCCCTTCACCGACCTGTCCGATTGGTCGAAACCCTACGTCAGCTGGCTCTATCAGCACGGATTGACCCACGGTACCAGCCAGACGACGTACTCCCCCAATGACCCCATCACCAAACAGTCCTATCTGCTGTTTTTGGGCCGCGCACTGGGCTACGCGGATAATGATACCGCAACCGGTAAGAGCTTCGTCAGCGCAGCTGATTATCAGGCCGCACAGGGTCAAACCCTGACACGCGGGGAAGCCGTGTCGCTGACCGTCGACGCACTGTTCTCCACCACTTCCTCCGGCCTCGCCTTTTCGGACGTGCTCATCGAACAGGGCGCGATCGACGCCGAGACCTTCGCCCTCGCCGCAGGCGACCGCCCGACCATCCCGGCGGTGAACGCTGCCGCCCTGCAAAATTCGGTGTGGGACGTGCGCAGAATGGATAACGGTCAGGTCAAGGTCGTGCGCCGACAGGGCGATAAGGTGCGCGCGACGTCAAACCGTACCTTCGACCGCGCGATTACGACAACGGGCGTGGATGGTATTTTTGCCTATGACAGCACGACGCTGTACTACCTCGACCCGGAAACCCTGTCGGACATTAAAATCGCCGACTTATCCTCTTTCTTCGACGAGACCGAACAAGGCTATATTGATGCACTGGGCAGCATGAACGGTACGACGCTGTTCTGCGTGAGCGACCCGACCGCGTCGAGCGCCTACCGCTTCTATACCTGGTCGCCCGCGAGCGGCTGGCGGCTGGTGCTGAGCGGCACGGGCGCGCTGGGGCAGGTCAACACCCTGTCCACCGTCGAGGGCAAATATTTTTCGGGCACGTTCGGCATTTTGTCGGTCGGACTGGACGGCAGCACGCAGGTGCTGACCCGCACGCCGTGTTATGCCATGACCCTGCTCGGCGGCATTCTGCATTTCATCCCGGACGCATCGGTCAAGCGCACCGACGGATACAGTGACGGCGGTCACGAGGTGCGTATGCTGGCGATGGGCAAGGAGAGCACGGTGCTGACTCTGCCGTCCGGCAGCGCTTACCCGATCTGTCTGGAGACGGTCACCGGGGCATCGCCCGACGGCACAATCACCGCGCGCGGCACGTGGCACGCAGCCGACGGCAGCAATGAATGGCACGTTACATTTTCGGGCAAGGGCAGCGACGTGCGCGTCGTGGACGCGGACAATCAGCACAACGTCCCGGACGACCTGAACGGCCTGTACAGCGCGTCCGAGCACATGACATGGTGGGCGAACACACTGGGACTGACCACCGGAAAAATTACCTAAACCTGACATACAGGCAACCAAACCCCTCAAAACAACCCAAAAAGATACAACTATAAATTTTTCTTATCAATCTATAACGCGCAATCATGCACCTCTCGCGTGCTTTTTTGTGTGATATCGCTCTGTGTAAACCCCGTTCCTCGTGTTATAATAAAGGACAGCGACTACGACAGGAACAAAAAACACGCCAGCCAAGGAGGCTATTTATGAAGCAGGAGACCATTCAGAGATTCCGGGACGACCTGGAACAGTTTAACGATGCCACCCGCAAGTACTACGCCGGAGAGATCGACCGCAAGACCTACAAGGGCATTTCGGGCGGCTTCGGCAGTTATTCCGAGCGCGACGGCAAGCGCGGCATGCTGCGTCTGCGCATGACCGGCGGACGCATGGACAAGGACAAGCTGTCCTTTGTGGTGGATTCGGCCAATGCCTACGGCATCGACACGATGAAGATGACCACCTGCGAGACCATCCAGCTGCACCACCTGACCGCGGAGCAGATCGTCGAGCTGTCTGCCAAGGCACTCGATCACGGTATTTTCTGTCGCGGCGGCGGCGGTGACTATCCCCGCAACGTCATGGCACCCCCGCTGTCCGGTGTACAGCCGGGCGAGACCTTCGACGTCATGCCCTATGCGCTGGCGGTTGGCGATTACCTGCTGTCCATCCTGTACGATATCAAGATGCCCCGCAAGCTCAAGGTCGGCTTTGCCAACCATGCGAGCAACATCACCCACGCAACCATCCGTGATCTGGGCTTTGTCGCACGCGAGGACGGTACGTTTGATGTATATTCTGCGGGCGGTATGGGCCCGAATGCACGTCTTGGCATGAAGATGGCCGAGGCTGTACCGGGTTCTGAACTGCTCTACTACGTCCGTGCCATGGTTGACACCTTCCTTGCGCACGGCAACTACGAGATGCGTGCCAAGGCGCGCACCCGTTATATGCCGATTGCCATGGGTGAGGACGCATACCGCGACGCATTTCTTCAGAATGTCGAAACCCGCAAGGCAGAGGGCGGTCTTGACCTGACCGTCACCGAGACCCCGGTGACCAAGACCGGCGCAGGCGAGATTTCGGGCAAGCGCATCGTTGCGCAGAAGCAGCCCGGCCTGTTTGCGGTTTCCTATCACCCGCTGGGCGGCACCCCGTCGCGTCAGACCCTGACCGCACTGCGCGATACCATCGCGGACATGGAAGCGGTTGAGATTCGTCTGGGCGCAGACGGCACCATGTATATCATCAACTGCACGGCAGACGAGGCACAGCGCGTGCTGAACGTGACCGCAGACGGCGCAGAGACGCTGTTTGAGCACTCGGTATCGTGCATCGGTGCGCTGATCTGCCAGCAGGGCGCACGCGACTCGCAGGGCCTGTACCACGCCTGCGTGGACGCTGTCCGCAAGGCAAACATTCCGGACGGCGCACTGCCCCAGATTCACATTTCTGGCTGCCCGTCCTCGTGCGGTACCCACCAGATCGGTGCACTGGGCTTCCACGGCGGCGTTAAGATCGTGGACAAGAAGCCGCTGCCCGCATTCACCCTGCACGTCGGCGGTTCGGCTGAGCTGGGTCACGAGCACCTCGCAGAGAACTGGGGCCCGATGCTCGAGGAGCGCATCCCGGCATTCTTGGTTGAGGTTGGCCAGACGGTTGCAGCAGCCGGCCAGTCGTTCGAGCAGTGGCTGCCTGAGCACATGGACGACCTGCGCGCGATTGCAAAGCCCTATCTGGACTAACCCCCTGTGCCCGCGCACAAATAAGCAAACAAAAAGGACAGTCTTACATAGACTGTCCTTTTCTTTTTTCTTTGGTTTTAACGGACTGCAACAGGGCAGCCGTCTGGAACTGGTGCATCGGTCGTCCGAACGATTTTCCATCTCTTTATTTATCATATCATCAGGCGCCGCACAGCGGGAAGGCCGGGCGCGAAATTTTATTACAAAAAAGAAAAACCACGTCTGGACATCGTGCCCAGCGTGGAAAAAAAGCCATTTACGAGACGAACTTACTTGGTGCTCTCTTCTGAGTCCTTGCCGTAAATCAGGTCGTCAATATCGGGCGTGTCCGGACGCTGGGGGCGAATCTTGGTCATTAACATAATGGTCTCATCCTCCTTTCGGTTTTATGATGTACTTGGGAGAGGGATTCTTGTTCCCTCTTTCCTTGTATAGTATACCAGAAAAGGATGTCGAGATCAAATGAATTTTATGTAAACTTTATAAGAAGTTTTTCGGAAATATCGTCGAAGGAGCACAAAAAAAGGTGAGATTGTGTCGCAACTATGCGCGATACCGAACGGTGTATCAAAATGCGAACAAAAGGGACAAAAAGAAATTTCGCAAAAAAATAAAAGAACCCCCGCTTTGCCGATGCAGCCCATAATAATAACCTGCACGACTCGGCAGGTGGGTTTCCTATCCCAAGCCGCTGCGCTTCCAACTTCCGCTTTTGATTCGCGGGAGGCCTGCGCTTGTCAGGGGAAGATTTTCGGAATCCCGATTACATAATGTGGGTTTAAAACAGGCTGCTGTCAAACATTGCAGGGGGTCTTAACGGAGTAAGGGAGGAGAGGCTTATTCGCCGTCTTCCTCGTACATGTCCTCAACGCGCTCCATGACGATCTGGAAAACGCGGTCAGCTTCCTCGTCGTTGTCGACGGAAACCAGGACTTCTTCGCCGTCTTCTTCCTCAACCTTGAGGATGACGACCTCGGCCTCTTCATCGACGGCCAGCTCAGCCGGGATAAAGGCCATATACATCGTGCCGTCTACTTCGACGGTATCGATATGTTCAAATTCAACTTCGTTGCCGTCCTCGTCGGTCAGGACAACGTAATCGTTGCCGAACTGCTCGCTCATAATGCGTGAACCTCCATGTAGTAAGATTCTATGCCGCGTGGCGGCTAGATATTCCTTCCAACATCAGGATAACCGAATCCGGCGTAATTTTCAATAAGTTTTTGGGAAAAAGTCATAGAAAATTTCCTGAAGGATGGTGCTGGAAGCCGTAAAAACCACCCGACTTAGGGTATAACTATACGATGTTTGGCAGGATTTGTCAAGCAAAACCGTCATTTTGCGCATTTTTTTCATTTTTTACATTGGGCGGGACAAAAATTACATAAAATACACTTGACAAACGGCAAAAAGCCGATTATACTAATCTAGCAACAATGAAGTAAGGCAAAAGGCGCGTGTTCGTGTCCGCCTTCACCCGCAGCTATCCGCAAACGGGTTCACAATGTTATTTTCCTGCCAGAGCTTTCCTCGGGAAAGTCTGACCTGCGCGGGGATTTGTGAACGAGTGACGGACAGCAGCGGCTGTCCTTTTTTCATGTCAAAATCAACCTTTCGTTTTCACACCATAGGAGGTGCATTCGCTATTAGCAGCATGGAACATCAGATCAACGAAGAGATCCGCGACAAAGAAGTCCGTCTGATTGCCGACGACGGTGAGCAGCTCGGTATCGTATCCGCAAAAGAGGCGCTTGATATCGCCATTGAGAGAGGCATGGATCTGGTCAAGATCGCTCCCCAGGCGCAGCCGCCGGTTTGCCGCATTATGGATTACGGCAAGTTCCGCTTTGAGCAGGCCAAGCGCGAGAAGGAAGCGCGCAAGAATCAGCGCGTGGTAGAGATCAAGGAGATCCGCCTGACCCCTGGCATTGACGTAAACGACCTGAAGGTCAAGGTAGGTCATGCGTGCCGTTTCCTCAAGGGCGGCGATAAGGTCAAGGTATCCGTTCGCTTCCGCGGCCGCGAGGTCACCCATTCTTCCATCGGTCTGGAGCTGCTGCAGCGATTTGCAGAACAGTGCACGGAGTTCGGCGCGGTAGAGAAGCAGCCCAAGCTGGAAGGCCGTCACATGCACATGTTCCTGGCCCCCAAGAAGGATAAGTAAACCCAGAGGTGCATCCCCTTTTTCAAAACAAACGGATGCGATACACAGAGAGGAGTTAAATAACATGCCTAAGATCAAAACGCACAGCGGTGCAAAGAAGAGATTCAAGGTTTCCAAGAGCGGCAAGATCAAGCGCGCTCATGTTGGCCGCCGTCACATCCTGACCAAGAAGAACACCAAGCGCCTGCGTCACCTGCGCAAGGAAGGCTTCGCAGACAAGACCAACGTAGCAGAGGTAAAGCGTCTGCTGCCCTACGCGTAAACCGTTTTTCAACAGAGAATATAACAGGAGGCTAACATATAATGGCAAGAGTTAAGGGCGCGATGATGTCGCGCAAGAGAAGAAAGAAGATTCTGAAGCGTGCCAAGGGCTACTTTGGTGCAAAGTCCACCCACTTTAGAACTGCCAACCAGGCGGTTATGAAGTCGCTGAAGTACGCTTACATCGGCCGTAAGCACAAGAAGCGTGACTTCCGCCGTCTGTGGATCACCCGTATTTCCGCAGCTTGCAAGGCTTGCGACATCAACTACAGCCGTTTCATGAACGGTCTGAAGAAGGCTGGCATCGAGATCAACCGCAAGATGCTGTCCGAGCTGGCTGTAAACGACAGCGCTGCATTCTGCGCACTGGTCGAGAAGGCAAAGGCTGCACTCTAAGTTTCAGAGCGTGAAATAGAAAGAGGACGTTGAATGCGTCCTCTTTTTTGTTTGGAAAAAAGCCGCACCCATTTCCGCCCAAAGCCCGTAGGTCACTATCCTTATTCTCGCGCCGAGCGCGAATAAAACGAGTGGGCGAAATGAAGCTTTCGCTCAAGCCTTTCTCGAAAGGCTTGCGGGTTCTCAGGGCAGCGCCCTGAGACGCTCGCCGCAGCGAGCGGAATCCCCTTTTGATTTTCCCGATCTCCCGCGAGGGGAAATCAACTAAAATAAAAAATAAAAGCGTGCTCCGCAGAGCACGCAATTCTCTGGAAAGACCAACCAGCCGGTTGGTCTTTCCTTTTTGTTTGTTTTGCTTGAAACCCGGGGCGGACACCGGGTTTCAAGAGGGGAATTTCGCCATCTGCGGATGGCGGCTCAGGGCTCTGCCCTGAGAACCCGCAGCCTTTGAAAAGGCTGGCGAAACTTTCAATTAGGGGTGCGGTGCTTACTTTAACAAATTCTTCTCGATGCGCTTTCTGGCCTCGACGCGATAGATCCGATAGCCCTGAGCCGAGAATTTTTCCTCATACTCAGTCATAATATTATCATAATCCGACTTATGCAGGTCGAGCGAGATGTTTTGCAGCAGCCAGCCATTCTGGCACAGCTCGCCGAGCGACCACTCGAACAGTCTCTGGTTATCGGTCTTGAAGAAGATCGCGCCTTCCGCTTCCAGAATCTCGTCGTAGACTGCCAAGAACGCACGCCAGGTCAGACGGCGCTTGCGCTGACGGTTGGGCGGCCAGGGGTCGGAGAAGTTCAGGTAAATGAGCGAGACTTCACCGGGGGCAAAGATCTCATTCAGCGCTGCCGCGTCGAAGGACAGGAAGCGCAGGTTGGGCAGCTCCTCTGCGATGGCCTTCTCGGTGGCCATGATGAGCGCACCCTCTTCCTTCTCGATGGCAACAAAGTTGATGTCGGGGTTGCGGCGGGCGGTTTCCAGAATGAATCGACCCTTACCGCAGCCGATTTCCAGACGGATGGGGTTGTCGTTGCCGAACAGTTCGCGCCACTTGCCGCGTACTGCGCGGGGGGCGGATACCATGACCGAAGCGCATCGCTCAAAGCGCACGTCAAGGTTCTTTTTTTTGCGCATTCTCATGCGTTGCATTCCTCCAAATCGAAGTTTTTTCTGCCATTTATTATATCTTACCGGCGTATTTCTTGGCAAGGTAAAATTGACAGATTTCTGGGTAAACGCTATAATAATACCAGTATTGTCCCATTTCACAAGGTAAGGATGGAAATTTCAATGTCATTTGACCGTTCGAGCGGTGTGCTCATGCACATCACCTCGCTGCCTTCCCCGCATGGTATCGGCACGCTTGGGCAGGCGGCGTTCGATTTCGTTGACTTTCTCCGCGATGCAGGCCAGCGTTATTGGCAGGTTCTGCCGCTTGGGCATACCGGATTTGGTGATTCGCCCTATCAGTGTTACTCGGCAGCGGCAGGCAATCCGCTGATGATCGACCTCGACAAGCTGGTGACAGACGGCATGCTGACCGAAGAGGAGGTCGAGGCAGCCGACGAGGACTGGAACCCCGACAAGGTGGACTTTGTCCCGCTGATCGCCGCACGCTATCCGCTTCTGCGCCTGGCTTATGCCCGTGCACAGAAGATGCCGCGCGTCATGGAAGCCGTGCAGGCATTCCGCGAGAGCGCAGCCGATTGGATTGAGGATTACACGCTGTTTATGGCGCTCAAGGAAGAGAAGTACGAGGGTGCACCGCTGTGGGAATGGCCGGATGCCGACATCCTGCACCGTGAACCCGAGGCGCTGGAAGCCGTACGCGAGGAACTCAAGGACGAGATTGACTTCCGCGTGTTCCTTCAGGCGGTGTTCTTTGCCCAGTGGGCGACGCTGCGAGCCTATGCCGCCCGCGCAGGCGTGCGCATCATCGGTGATATCCCGATTTACGTCTCGCCCGACTCGTCCGACGTCTGGCAGCACCCCGAGTTGTTCAAGGTGGACGCTGATTTTAAGCCCAAGAAGGTTGCAGGCGTACCGCCCGATTACTATTCTGCGACCGGTCAGCTGTGGGGCAATCCGGTTTATGACTGGAAGGCACACGAGAAGACCGGTTATGCATGGTGGATTTGGAGACTCAAGCAGAACGCAGACCTGTTCGATGTCATCCGTATCGACCATTTCCGCGGCTTCGAGTCGTTCTGGGAGGTTGACGCGGACGAAGAGACCGCGATCAACGGCGTATGGCGCAAGGGCCCGGGCATGAAGCTGTTCCGCGCATTGGATGCCGCAGTCCCTGAGCTGCCCATTATCGCGGAAGATCTGGGCGTGATGACCGATAAGGTGCGTGCCCTGCTGCGCAGCACCGGTTTCCCGGGCATGCGCGTGATGATCTTCGCGTTCAATCGCTTTGACGACAACGACCACATGCCGCATAACTACCCGGTAAATTCGATCGTTTACACCTCGACCCACGACTCGCAGTCCGTCTGTGAACAGATTCTGGACATCTGCGAGCCCGAGGACGCGGACTTTGCCAAGGCATATATCCGCTGGGACGAGCGCGAGCCGATGGCGTGGTCGGCTATCCGCACGCTCTTTGCCTCGCCCGCATCCATCGCCATGACCACCATGCAGGATCTTCTGAACCTGGGCGCGGATGCACGCATGAACATTCCGTCGACGGTCGGCGGCAACTGGTCGTGGCGTGTGCGCAAGGAGGGCATCAACCGCGATGTCGCAGCCTTCCTGCACCATGTGACCGAGGTCAACCGCCGTTATCATCCCGTACCGGCTGTCTTTGACAGCACCCCGCTGGACGAGGTCGAGGTACAGGAGGTCACGCCGGACATGGACTACGGCGCACGCAAATACTGGACGGACGTGCGTGAGCAGCTGGCGCTGCTGCGCAAGGCGAACGCGTTTTTGACGCGGTTCGAGTCCTGACTGGAAACTACCCCGCATATCTGCCGGAAATCAGGCGCGCAGGCGGCCACATCCGTCTGTGCGCTTTTGCCACGAATAATAAGGAGAAGAATATGAGTATCAAAGCAGTGATTTTTGATCTGGACGGTACGCTGCTGGACACCCTGGGTGACCTGACGAGCGCAGTCAATACCGCCCTGCGGCATCACGGATTCCCACTTTTGACCGAGGAGGACGTATGCAGCCGCGTGGGCAATGGCGTGCGCAAGCTGATCGAGCGCAGCCTGCCGAAGAATGCAGGCAAGGCAATGGTCGACGATTGCCTTGCAGAGTTCCAGAGCGCATACGACGAGCATCTGGTTGAGCGCACCCATCCCTATCAGGGCATGCCGGTGGTCATCGAGGCATTCCGCCGCCGCGGCGTGCGCATGGCCGTACTGTCCAATAAGTACCACGCAGCGGCTTGCCGTCTGGTAAACCATTACTTCCCGGGCGATATGGCGCTGACCTTTGGCGAGCGTCCGGGCGTGCCGCGTAAGCCCGACCCGACTTCCACGCAGGAGGTTATGAGCGTGCTGGGCGTGCAGCCGGACGAGATTCTGTACATCGGCGACAGCGACGTGGACATGCAGACGGCTAAGAAGGCAGGCGTGACCGCAATCGGTGCTCTGTGGGGCTTCCGTGACCGCGCGTCGCTCTTGGAAGCTGGCGCAGACCATATCGTCGAGCGTCCCGAAGACCTCATCCAGCTGCTTGATCGCTTGCAGCTCGACGCTGCCATGCAGGCATTTGAGCGCAACGGCTTTACCTGGACGTTCTGCGCGACGGCAGCACAGGCAGCCGACTACATTGTCAGCCAGTGCAAGGGTAAGAAGATCGGCTTCGGCGGTTCTATGACCTTGGACGGCCTGGGCGTGTACGAACAGCTCAAAGACCAGGCCGACGTGCATTGGCACTGGAAGGGCGGCGACCAGCTGCCGAAGGGCGACGTGTTCCTGACCTCTGCGAATGCCCTGTCCGCAACCGGTGAGACCGTCAACATCGACGGCGCATGCAACCGCATCGCAGCATCGGTGCACGGCTTTGACGCGTGCTACGTCGTGTGCGGTATCAATAAACTGGCACCCGACCTGACGAGCGCCATGCGCCGCGCAAGAGAGATCGCCGCACCGCTCAATGCAAAGAGACTCAATAAGAGAACCCCGTGCGCAGTCGATGGTAAGTGCCATGATTGCCGCAGCCCCGAGCGTATCTGCCGTGCGATGACTGTCGTGATGGCTCCCCCGACGGGAATGAGTCATTATGAGATCGTGGTTGTCGGTGAGGAGCTGGGGTATTAAGCCAAAGCACCGCTTTATGTCCCCCGTCCCGCCCGCAGGCGACAAGCGGGTCCGGGTCTGCGACCCGGCGCGATCCAGCCGCGCAGGCTGGCCGGACTCCGCAGAGTCCGGAATCCCCTTTTGATTTTCCCGTCCCCCGCAAGGGAAAATCAACCAAAACAAAAAATAATCGCGTCCCGCAGGACGCGAAATACTTTGCGCACGAAGTGCGCTCATGGAAACCCAATCCAGCGGATTGGGTTTCCCACCCGCGTCCTGACTGTGGTCTTTCAAATGAAGGGTGTGCAAGGAGGGCAGGGGATGGGTAAACCGTTCCCGCAGGAACGGTTTCCATGAGCGCGCCTAGCGCGCAGAGAGTCTTGCCGCCCACTCGTTTTATCCGCGCACAGCGCGGGAATACGGATAGTGACCTACGGGCTTTGGGCGGCGCTTTGAATTATTTTTTGTTGATTCCGCCTCTGGCCGGAATCAAGAGGAGCTTTTCGAGCCTGCGGGCTCGACCAGGTTTCACCTGGACGGACCAAAGGGACGCGTCCCTTTGGAATCCCAGAATTTCGCTCCGCGAAATTTGCTAATTCGTTCTTACAACCAATTTTTCTACCCATAAAAGGAGCATCACCACTATGGAACTGTTCTATGACAAAAAGCCGGGCTATGACAAGCTCGACAAAAAGGCTTGCATGGACTATGCCGAGGGCTACAAGGCATTCCTCGACGAGGGCAAGACCGAGCGTGACGCGGTCAACGCCATTGTACGCATGGCTGAGGCCAAGGGCTACAAGGCTTATGTCCGCGGCATGGCGGTCAATCCCGGCGACAAATTCTACCAGATCAACCGTCACAAGGGCATCATTCTGGCGCACATCGGCACGGCTCCGCTGTCCGACGGCGTTCGTCTGACCGCTGCCCATCTGGATGCGCCCCGCATCGATATCCGCACCATTCCGCTCTATGAACAGGACGGCATGGCCTACTTCAAGACCCACTACTACGGCGGGATCAAGAAATACCACTGGCTGGCCATCCCGCTCGAGCTGCGCGGCGTGGTCTGCGTCTGCCGCGACGGCAAGGTCGAGCGTGTACCCGTTCACGTCGGCAACAAGCCCGGTGACCCCAAGTTCGTCATCACCGATCTGCTGCCCCATCTGGCAAGCGAGCAGATGGGCAAGAAGGCAACTGAGGTCATCAAGGCCGAGAACATGAACGTACTGCTCGGCTCGTTCCCGAGCGAAAACAGCGCAGATGGCGACAAGGATCGCGTCAAGCGCGCCATTCTGGAGTACCTGAACGCAGAATACGGTATGACCGAGGCTGATTTCCTGTCTGCTGAGCTGTCCTGCGTTCCGGCATTCAACGCCTGCGACATCGGCTTCGACCGTTCGTTTATCGGTGCTTACGGTCACGACGACCGCGTTTGCTCTTATCCTGCTGCAACCGCACTGCTCTATGCTGACGAGACCCCGGTACACACCAATCTGTGCCTGCTCGTTGACAAGGAAGAAATCGGCTCGGACGGCGTGACCGGCATGCAGAGCCGTCACTTCGACACCTTCCTCGGTGATCTGTGCCGTGCGCAGAACGTCCTGCCCGACGAGTGCTATGAGCATTCTATCTGCCTGTCGGCTGACGTTTGCAACGCATTCGACCCCAATTTCCCCGAGGTTTCCGAGGGCCGCAACGATGCCCGCATCGGCTGCGGTATGGCAATCATCAAGTACACCGGCGCGCGCGGCAAGAGTGGCACTTCGGACGCTTCCGCTGAGCTGATGGCGCAGGTGCGCTGCATTCTGGACGGTGCCGGCATCACCTGGCAGACCGGTCAGCTCGGTCGTGTCGATCAGGGCGGCGGTGGAACGGTCGCAATGTATCTTGCAAACCGTAACATTGACACGGTTGACGCTGGTGTTCCGGTTCTGTCCATGCACGCACCGTTCGAGACCATTTCCAAGCACGATCTGTATATGACTTATCTGGGATTTGGCGCGTTCTATCGCGACTAAGATCGCAAAAGGGGAGAAGGACAAATGAAGCTTTCGCTCAAGCCTTTCTCGAAAGGCTTGCGGGTTCTCAGGGCAGAGTCCTGAGCCGTGTCCCGCAGGACACGGAATCCCCCTTTTGATTTTCGCCTTGCGAAAATCAACAAAAATAAAAAGAAAAAGCGCATCCCGCAGGATGCGCAATACTCCGCGCACAAAGTGCGCTCATGAGAAAGACCACCCTGTCGGGTGGTCTTTCTTTTTTGTTTGTTTTGATTGAAACCCGGGTCGGACACCGGGTTTCAAGAGGGGATTTCGCCATCTGCGGATGGCGACCAGCCTACGCGGCTGGACTGCGCCAGGGAACTCGTCCCCTGGACCCCAATTTGATTGGTGCGATGCTTATTCCTTTACCGCGCCTGCGGTCAGGGACGATACGACCTGTTCCTGGAAGATCGCAAAGACTGCGATCGACGGGATAACCGCAATCGTGATTGCCGCAAACATCGCCGTATAGTTAAAGCTAAACTGCGAGGTAAAGTAGCTCAGCGACAGGGGCAGCGTTCTTGCTTCCTGACCGCTGGTCAGAACCAATGCGAACGTAAACTCATTCCAGTTATTGAGGAATGCCAGTACCGCAGCCGATGCAAGACCGCCCTTGGCACACGGCATCATGATTTGGATAAAGGTGCGGAAGAAGCCCGCGCCGTCTACGTATGCTGCTTCCTCCAGGCTCTTGGGGATGGAAAGGAAGGTACCGCGCAGAATGAGCAGCGACATCGGCAGGTTCAGTGCCGTATATACCAGAATCAGGCCGGTCTTGGTGTCTGCCAGACCCATGCCGTTAACCACGATGTACACCGGGTTTAAGAGCGCGGTCATGGGGATGACCAGAGACAGCGAGAGCAGCATATACAGTGCGTTTTTGAACCGGAACTGGCATCTTGCGAACACGTACGCTGCCATTGCCAGGAAAAAGACGTTGGCTGCGGTGGCAACAACGGCCACGATGACGCTGTTCATAAAGTACTTGAGGATGGGGGAGATTGCGAGCGCCTGGACGTAACCGGTCAGGCTGAAGCTCGACGGCAGGCCGATGCCGTTGGACAAAATCTCGGCGTTGGTCTTAAACGACGACATGATGACCCAGGCAATCGGGAAGATCGCGACGATGACGCAGATCGTCAGAAAGATGTATTTCAGAACACAGAGTATGCGCTCTTTTGCGGATAAAGTACGCCATGCGGGATTCATGATTCGAGCGCCTCCTTAATAATCTTCTTCGTTGACCTTGAGCGCCTTATTGATCGTTACCATGACGATCGCGCCGAGGACGATGATCATTACACCGATGGTATTCGCGTAGCCGTAGTTATTCTCCGACTTGAATACGCTGTACAGCAGCAGCGGCAGGTTGGTAGTGGTCTTGCCGGGGCCGCCGTTGGTGGTGATGTAGATCAGGTCGAACATCTGCAGCATGTAGGTTGCTGCCATGACCATGGTCGTGCCGATGATCTTCTTGAGCAGCGGCAGCATAATGAAGATATCAATCTGGAAGTTGGTTGCGCCGTCGACACGCGCTGCCTCAAGCACCGACTCGTCAACCGACAGCGCCTGTGCCAGAATAAGCGTCGTGGTGTAGCCTGCGAACAGGAACCAGACCATCGTGACCGACGGGAACGCCGTCGTCGTGTCCATCAGCCAGTTATGGGTCAGCTCTTCCAGGCCGATGAGCTTCAAAATCGAGTTGACAACACCGAACTGCGGGTTGAAAATGTTGATGAAAATCATACCCATTGCAGCGTTCGAGATGATGTTCGGCACCATGTATGCGGTACGGATGAACTTCCAGCCGCGCGGCTTCTTATAGAGCAGCAGCGCGATCAGGCAGCCCATTGCCACGTGCAGGATGCAGTGGATCAAGATCCAAACGATGGTGTTGGTAAATGCTGTGTGGAATGCCGGGTCTTTAAACAGGTTGATATAATTCTGCAAGCCGATGAATGTGATGCTCTTGGATGTCAGCTTGTACTCGCACAGCGAGGTCGCGAAGACCATGACAAGCGGCACCGCATAGATCAGCAGAAACAGGATCACCGCCGGGGCCAGAAAAATCGGTATCCAGGCCTTTTTTACTTTCATGCAGGGTCATCCTCCCTCGTTGTTTCTCCTTTTTTTGGGGTGAAAAAGCCTGCCCCTCAGGCAGGCTTTTTCCCTTCCAAACTGTAATTACTGATTCTTTGCAGCTTCGGTGCTCAGAGTCTGGCAGAACTCAGTCGGAGTCATCTCGCCAGATGCCAGCAGCGGCAGATCCTGGGATACAACATCCAGCAGGTTCGGATACATGGTTGCCTGCAGGTTATCCGTGCGTACGGTTGCGCCTTCTGCCAGGTCGAGGAACTCGACGAGCAGCGGATAATTCTGCTTTGCAGTCTCGGTGATCTCAACAGTCGAGGAAGCCGGTACCATGCCCTGTACTTCCAGTGCTACCTGCTGTGCATGTGCAGAGGTGAAGAACTTAACCATCTCAACAGCTGCCTCTTCCAGTGCCGGATCGTCCTGCTTGGTGACGAAGTAGCCCTGAATCGGTGCGTCGTATACGAAATTGCCCGGGAAGATTGCTACGCCAACCTTGTCAGCGAAGTCTGCGGTGGTCTTGGTCTCATCGGAGAAGTCACCGATCATCCAGGGGCCGTTTGCGATCATTGCAGCCTGGCCGGACAGGAAGTTGTTTGCTGCGTGCTCGTACTTACCGCCGATTGCATCCAGAGTGGTGTACTCCTGCAGCATCTTCTGTACGTTGGTGAATGCGTCGATGGTGGGCTGGTTGTTGTAGTCGATCGGATTCATCTGCTTCATGAACTCGTAACCCTCGTCGCCGCTGGTTGCGATCATTGCGCCTGCCCACAGCGAGGTAACCCATGCGGAATCTGCGGTATCCAGTGCCAGAGGCGTGATGCCTGCTGCCTTCAGCTTATCGCACTGCTCCCAGAACTCGTCCCAAGTCTTTGCGGGCTCTGCGATGCCAGCCTTCTCGAACAGTTCCTGGTTGTAGAAGTAACCTACCAGGCTGCCCTCGGACGAAGATGCGTAGATCTTGCCGTCGCGGGAGTTGGTGGTCAATGCAACATCAGAGTACAACGCCTTCCACTCGGGGTCAGCCTCGACATAAGAAGTCAGGTCAACAACGACGTCCTTCGCCAGTGCCAGGTCGAGCAGATTGTAACCGCCGCCGTATACAACCGGGGGCAGATCGCCGGTACCCAGCTGTACCTTGATCTTATCAACGTAGTTTGCATCGCCCGGTACGTCTTCCTTCTGGATGCGGTACTTGCCTGCGTACTCTGCGTTAAACTCCTCGATCAGCTGATCGACTACCGGTGATGCGGTGTTGACGCCACACTGGAAGGTGGGGTAATTGATGACGATCTCTTCGCCGGTGGACTCGGTGCTTGCGCCCTCATCGGTCGTCTCGCCACCGCCGCCACAGCCGGACAGACAGCCCGCGGTCATCAGAGCCGCCAGTGTAAGTGCGGTCAATCTCTTTTTCATTTGTGTATCCTCCTCTTCTTCTTTCCGGTCGGCCTTTATTGCCTACCTCTCTCTTGGCTCTATTTTAGCACATGGGCAATGTCTGAAAGTAGGGAATAATTGGTCGGTTTGTAGTAATAATTTGAACTGTGAATCAGTCAAAGGAAACAAAAATACCCCTGCCGTTTCGCGGGGAAATGTGATATGATACAAAGGAATGGGAGGGATATCCGATGCACCACGCCGAGCAGGCACGTCAAAACAAGTCCAAAAAATCGCTGCTGCGCACCTGCCTGCGCCTCATGCTCGCCGCGATCATCGTTCCGCTTGCCGCCTCTCTGCTGCTTTTCTTCGGCTTTGTCTCCCGCCAGATGCGCACACAGGCCGAGCATATGACGCAATATTATACCGATCAGCTGGTGAATGCGACCACCGACGCACTCAGACAGGCGCAAAGTATCATTTATTTTACACTGGGCAGCGACATCATCCAATCGGTCATGCACACCAGCCAAAATCCGGTCGGCACGCAAACCGAACTTGTACAGCAAGAGATCGGTAAGGCAACCCTGTTCAATGCCGCCTGGGACGATCAATATGTGCACTCGATTTTTCTGTTTCGTCAAGACGGCGTTGCCTTTCCTGCCTCGCGCAGCGGTATCTATCAGGCTGAGTATGGCCGTCTGGAAACGGTATTTCGTCTGTTTCCTGACCGCAACTCGACCCAGTCGCTGATCGCGCTGTCCAATAACGCAAAATATTCCTATATGGTCGTCGATTACACCGCGCTTAACGACCCCACCCGCTGTCTGGGCAAGCTCATTCTGGAAGTCGACACCGCCGCACTCATCGACGCCGCCCCGCTCCAGTCGGTCTACCCGGGCGCCGAGGTCATGCTGTCCGACGCACAGGGCAATCTGCTCTATGCGGCAAGCGATCGTCTGGTCGGTGACCTGCTCGTCGATCTGCGCACGCTGGACGGCACCTCGAACGATGTCTCGCAAGCCATCCGCTGGGCGGGCGGCGATTATCTGCACTGTCGTGCGGCAGTCGGCGACATGATCCTGGATGTCTGTGTCCCGCAGCGCGAAATTTTGACCGGCGTGCGCACGACAGCGGCTTGGTATGTTCTGCTGACCAGCCTCATCTTCATCGGTGTGCTGATTTCGGCAATCTACGCTTATCACGGTCTGCTCCGTCCCTTCGCCCACACCCAGCAAACACTCGACCGTATGGCCGAGGGCGATCTGTCGGTGCGCATGGGCGCGCCCGAATATCAGGAGCTTGCCGGCATGGCCGACACCTTCAACCGCATGGCCGACACGCTCACCGACCTCTATCAGGATGCCTACAAAAAGGGCGTGCTGCTGCGCGAAAGCGAGTTCAAAATGCTCGAAGCGCAGATCAATCCACACTTTATCTTCAATGTCTTACAGGTCATCAACCTGCGCTGCATGGAGGCAGGGCAGAAGGAGACCAGCCGCATGGTCACCGACCTCGCCGGTCTGCTGCACGGCACAATCGGCAAAAACGGTGCGCCAAAGGTCACCTTCCGGCAGGAACTTGCCTACGTACGCTACTACCTCGACCTGCAAAAAGCGCGGTTTGAAAACGCGCTGCAATACGAAATCGACTATGCCGACCCGTCTATCCTCGATTACTACCTCCCCAAGCTCACCATTCAGCCGCTGGTAGAAAACTCGGTCGTGCACGGTCTGGAACCCAAACGCGGCGGCGGCAAGGTGAGCGTCAAAATCTGGGAGGAAGACGACAGCGTCTACATCCGCGTAGAGGATGACGGCGTGGGCTTTTTACAGGGTGCGGTGTCGCCCGGCGCGCACAACCACATCGCCCTCGACAACATCCGCAAACGCTTGGAGCTCATGTATGGGACACACGGCACATTCCGCATCAACTCCATGCCGGGTACCGGCACGGTCGTGCTGATCATCATTCCCATCGACAAAACGGAAGGAGAACACGATGTACAACGTACTTCTGGTGGACAATGAACCAGCGATCTTGAACGCACTGTCACACGCGATCGACTGGGCTGCCCACGACTGCCATATCTTAAACATCGCACGCGACGGCCGCGAGGCCATGCTGCAATTCGCGCAGGAAGCGCCCGATATTGTGATCTCAGATATCCGTATGCCCGAGGTGGACGGTCTGGAGCTCGCCCGGTGGATTAGCGAGAACCACCCGGCCTGCAAGGTCATCATCCTGACCGGCTTCCCCGACTTTTCCTACGCCCAGCAGGCCATCAACTACCGCGTGGTTGATTTTGTGCTCAAACCGACCTCGGAGGACAGTCTGCTCGCGGCACTGGACAAGGCCAAGCAGCGTCTGGCCGAAGACCAGGTGCGCAAGACCGACAAGCAGGCCGACGTGCTGGCGTGCGAGCTGTTCCTGCACCAGCTGATTTTCGACCCGGTGCAGTCTCTGCTCTACACCATGGAGCGAACCAACGCGCTCGGACTCGATCTGTCCAGCTGCTACGTGCTGCGCTTCGGTCTGGACGACATCCACACCGAAGCCGACCGCATCGCCTTCCAAAACGAAGTGCGCGAGATGTGGCGGCAGGCGATGGGCGAGTACACGGTCTATTTCATCCCGCGCGGCGAGCGGTTCTGCTACATCATTCTGTGCGCACCAGTCGGTTTTGACCCGACCGAGGCCTGTCATCAGGTGGTGCAGACCGTCCAGCAGACCACCGACTTTCAGATCACCGTGGGCATCAGCGCCCACCACCACAGCCCGCTCGAGCTGTCCGACGCGGCACGCGAGGCCGACCACGCCCAGCAGCTTGCTGAGTACAGCCCCCAGATGCCGGTCATTTCCTACGGTCAGCTGCCCGTCCTGTCCGACCTGCACGCCTCCCGCATCACCGAGGAACTGCGCACCATCCAGAGCGCACTGGAAAACCGCAACCGCGGCGCGGTCATCAGCGGTCTTGACCGTCTGTTTGCCTACCTGCGCCGGGAGGCCATCCCGTTCCCCAGTGTGCGCCGTATTGCGGTCATTCTGTACGAGTGCGGTCAGGGTTTGCTGATTAGCTATAACCTTGAAATTTTGCTGACCGACGCTTCGCTTGCCAGCGAACGTGCGCTGCTCGACAGCGGTGCGATTGACGATATCGAACAGCTGCTGCGCGGCTATCTCACCGCCGTCCTCGACCGCATCTGCATGAATGCCACCGATCTGGACGATCTGGTGTTCCGCGTCAAGCAGTACATTGACCAGAATTATGCCGGGGAATTGTCTCTTGAAGGTCTGGCTGACTATGTCCATCTGTCCGCGAGCTATCTGAGTAAGCTGTTTAAGAGGGAAGTCGGACAGAATATCAGTGGCTATATCCAGCAGGTGCGCATCGAGCGTGCGAAAGTGCTGCTGCGTACGACGACAATGAAGACGTATGAGATCGCCGAAGCGGTCGGCATTCCTGACCCGGTGTATTTCTCTAAGCTGTTTAAAAAGGCAACCGGACAGAAACCGAAGGATTTTCGGTTGGAAGAAGAAAAGTAAGCACCGAAAATTGAAGCTTTCGCTCAAGCCTTTCTCGAAAGGCTTGCGGAGTCTTGAGGCAGAGCCTCAAGTCGCCATCCGCAGATGGCGAAATCCCCTTTTGAAACCCGGTGTCCGGCCCGGGTTTCAATCTAAACAAACAAAAAAAGAAAGACCGTCCTCTCGGACGGTCTTTCTCATGAGCGCACTTTGTGCGCGAAGTATTTCGCTCGCTGCGGCGAGCGATTATTTTTTTATTTTAGTTGATTTTCCCTCGCGGAAGATCGGGAAAATCAAAAGGAGATTCCGCCGTCTGCGGACGGCGGCCCAGCCTACGCGGCTGGACCGCGCCGGGCCTCAGGCCCGGACCCGAGTTTCGCCTGCGGGCGGGTTGTGAGCCTTAGCCCGCAAACTTGGTGATATAGCCCATGACCAGAATCACCACAATCGCGATCGGGACGACGACTGTGCAATAGCCTCTCGCCCAATTCGGGAACTTTCGCCCCTTACCGCTATTTGCCTCAGCCATGAAGTTATTCCAGCCCCAGCCGTTCTTCAAGCAGCAGAACAGGACATAAATGCACGAGCCGATGGGCAGGATGTTATTGGATACGAGGAAATCCTCGAAATCCAGGATATTACCGCCCAGCAGCTGAACGTCGCTCCACAGATTAAAGCCCAGAACAGCCGGAAGCGACAGGATAAACAGGCCGAGGGTGCCGATGAGGCACATCTTCTTGCGCGACAGGTTCGGGAACAGGTCGGTAAAGCACGAGATGATATTCTCCATAACGCCGATGACCGTGGACATGGCCGCGAAGATCATAAACAGGAAGAACAGCGCACCCCAGAAACGACCACCCGGCATCTGCTCGAACACGCTCGGCAGGGTGATGAAGATGAGCGGGGGGCCGGAACCCGGGTCTACGTCAAAGGCAAAGCATGCCGGAATGACGATCAAACCGGAGCACAGTGCGACAAAGGTATCGAGTGCGGCAACGTTGATGGACTCACCAAGCAGCGAGCGCTCGCGGCCGATGTACGAGCCGAAAATTGCCATGCCGCCCATGCCGACCGACAGGGTGAAGAATGCCTGGCTCATGGCCTGATACATGACGTTCCAAACACCGTTCTCGGTAATCTTGCTGAAATCCGGGATGAGGTAGTATTGCAGACCGGCCTGTGCACCGTCAAGCGTGATGGAACGGATAGCCAGCACTGCCATCAGCACGATCAGCAGTGCCATCATCTTTTTATTGACCGCCTCAACGCCTTCCTTGACGCCCAGCGAGCACACCACAAAGCCCAGCACCACGGCGATACCCATTGCAATCGTGCTGACGACCGGGTCACCGGTCATCTTCTCAAACGCCTGTCCGACTTCGGCTGCGCTCATGGACGAGAACGAACCGGCAACGTACTTATAGAAGTAAATGAACATCCAGCCGGCAATGGTGGTGTAGAACATCATCAGGATGATATTGCCCGCGATGCCGAAAAAGCTCCACCAATGCCACTTCGTGCCCTTAGGTTCGAGCTCGTGGAACGAGCGCGAGATCGACCGGCGCGACGCGCGTCCGACCGAAAATTCCATCGTCATAACCGGAATGCCGAACAATAGCAAAAATGCTAGGTACAGCAGGATAAATGCCGCTCCGCCGTACTTGCCCGTGATGTACGGGAAACGCCAAACGTTGCCTAGGCCGATTGCACAGCCCGCAGAGATCAGAATAAAGCCCAGTCGCGAGCCGAAGGTCTCTCGATTTTGCATAGTTTTTTCCTCTCAGAATACAAAACATCCGCAGGGAACACACTCCTGCATATGTTCAAGTTCAATGTAACACTTGATGTGCTCGATTATACGCCGAACTTCTGGATGTAGCCCATCACGAAGATAAACAGCACGATCAGCGGCAGAATCCAGGTGAAGTAGAACCGCAGCTTGTGCGGGAACTTCAGGCCGTTGCCCGTGTCTGCCTCCTCGATGAAGTTCTTCCAGCCCCAGCCGTAACGCGAGGTGCAGAACAGCAGATAGACCACAGAACCCAGCGGCAGCAGGTTATTCGAGACAATGAAGTCCTCCAGATCCTGAATGTTGCCCACGTGCGGTACCTGGAATCCGCTCCACAGATTGAAGCCCAGAATGCACGGCATGGAGATGATCAGGACAAAGAACAGATTGAAGATGATTGCCTTCTTACGGCTCCAGCCCCACAGGTCCATTGCAAACGAGATGATGTTCTCAAATACTGCGATGATGGTCGTGAAGGCAGCCGCTGCCATGAACATGAAGAACAGCGTGCCCCAGATGCGTCCGCCTGCCATCTGATTGAAGATGTTCGGCAGGGTGATGAACAGCAGGTTCGGGCCGGAGTCTGCCTGAATACCGAATGCCGAGCAGGCCGGGAAGATAATCATGCCCGCCATCAGTGCGACAAAGGTATCCAGAATGGTGATGGAGATTGCTTCGCCAGTCAGCGAGCGCTCCTTGTCAATATACGAGCCGAAAATAGCCAGTGCGCCGATACCAAGCGACAGGGTGAAGAATGCCTGACCCATTGCAGCAAAGATGGACTCGAACAGGCCGCCCTTTGCTTCATACAGCTTGGAAAAATCGGGCTTCAAATAGAATTCCAAGCCAGCGGCTGCGCCGTCCAGGGTGACCGAGCGGAACACCAGCACGACGATGATAGCCAGCAGGCCGAGCATCAAGATCTTATTGATCTTCTCGACGCCGCCGCGCAGGCCGAACGAGCAGACCGCGAAGCAAGCCAGGACGACAACTGTCATGCAGATGGTCATATAGCCCGGGCTTTGCAGCATGGTACTGAACGAGCCGGTGATATAGCCCGGATCGACGTTGACGAACTCGCCCTTGACCATCTTATAGACATAGGCGATCAGCCAGCCGCCGACGGTGGTATAAAACGCCATGAGCAGGTAGTTGCCGAGCATCGCGCCGTAGCTGTACAGGTGCCATTTACTGCCCTTGGGTTCGAGCTCATGGAACGAGCGGGCGGCGGAGAGCTGACTTGCTCGGCCGACCGAGAACTCCATAACCATGATGGGCAGTCCGAGAATCAGCAGGAACAGCAGGTAGATGAGCACGAAGGCTGCACCGCCATACTGGCCGGTGATGTACGGAAAGCGCCAGACGTTGCCCAGACCGATGGCGCATCCGGCAGAGATCAGGATGAAGCCCAGTCTGGAACTAAACTTTTCTCTTTCTTTCATTGTTTGTTACCCCTTCTGCGGAAATCACACCGCGTGGCTCTATTCTAGCACAGTTTATTGCATCATTCAAGGGATAAGCTTGAAGTTGCTTTAACGCTGATGTTATAAAGAAATAAAGGGATAAAGGGTGCGGAATGTTATGATTTTGGGTGGATGAGGAGCAAGAAAAAGTGGGTTTGGGGAGAGGAAAGGGGTTTCGGATTGGGAGCGGGTTAGGGTGAGGGAGGAGAGCGGGAAAGGGGAGAAAAGGAGAAAACCGTCCCCTTGCGGGAACGGTTTTCTCTGAGCGCGTTTGACGCGCAGGGGATTGCGCGACCTGCGGGTCGCGCTTCTTTTTTATTTTTTGTTGAAACCCGGGTCGGACACCGGGTTCCAATAGGGGATTTCGGACTCTGCGGAGTCCGACTCAGGGCTCTGCCCTGAGAACCCGCAGCCTTTCGAGAAAGGCTGGCGAAAGCTTTATTTCGCCTGCGGGCGGGATTGATGCGGTGGGTAATCTTACATGTGATATTCTTCTTTATCACTTGCACGGGGCGGTTCCATCGGTCTCAAATTATACGAGATTGCGACGTTCATCGCCGGATTTTCACGCTTAAAGTTACGGGTCAGGCGTTCGCACACCATCTGGCCCATTTCATACGTGACCGTAGGCAGCATAACCACGATCTGAGCTGGGCTATATCTGGCGATCATATCGCCGCGGCGCAGGCTCATGCGTGCGCTCTCGATCAGGCGTTCCATGACCTTAGCCAGCACGCGGCTTTCCGGCTGGCAAACGCGGTTATCGGTGACGGTCAGCAGACCGATGAACGCTCTGCCGCCGTAACGTGCCAGGCTGCGCGCTTCCAAGCGGTAAATATCCTTGAAAATCTCGTACGGGCATACAAACGCACCTGGCTGGGTATCGCTCTCGCGCAGATCGGCGCAGATCGAGTCGATATCCGCACCCACTTTGCGTTCCACCGCTGCGATACGGTGGTACAGGCCGCGCAGTTCCTCGGACGGCTGCACGCCGAGCTGGTTGTAGTAAAGCTCGGTAATCTGGTTATAATGTTGGATGGCCTCCTGATTGCGGCCGCTCTCAGCCAGTGCAAAAATCAATTCGCGGTTGATGGACTCGTCCATCTGGTCGATCTCCAGGGCGTCCCGGCACAGCTCGATGATCTGGTCGAACTGTCCGCGGCCGCGCAGAATCTCGATCAGGCGATGCACCGCGCGCAGGTAATAGGTGTGCATGCGGATTTCGGGGCCGGATGCCCACAGCTCTCCGGCTGCATCCGCCAAAAATCGTCCGCGATAGCGCTTGCACGCGTCCAGCAGACGCACGCGTGCGGTCTCCTCACTCGCGCGGCCGGACAGGCCTGCCGTGCACAGTGACTCGAAGTGCTCGAAGTCATAAATGCAGTCCAGCGCCGGATTCCAGCGGCACGAACGCTGACGGGCAATGATGAACTCCATGTCTTCCGGCGCGCCGCCTGCTGCAAGCGTCATGCGCAGACGATGCACCAGAATCTTCAGCGCATTGCGCGGATTCTTGCTCTCCTGTCCCGGCCACAGCGCCTCAATAATCTCGTCATTCGGCACGGCGCGGCCGTGGTTGAGGATCAGGTATTCGGCCAGATGTTTTAGCTTTTTCGATCGGCCAATCTGACCGCTGACCAGCTGATCGTCCACATAGATTTCGAAACGTCCCAGCATGCGGACTTCCACCATAGGCATATCTTATTCTCCATTCCCTGTATTTTTCTGATGCATAGACGCATCCCTATTTGGATACATTCCCCGATGGCGTCGGGCGTTCTTTTTATAAATATAACTATATCATAGTTGTTCAGCAGAATCTACGAAATCCGAAAGTTTTTGCAAATTTTTTGTTACGAAAGGCTGCATCGGTCTGTGGATAACTGTGGATAAACCTGTGGACATTGTTGATAACTTTCGGTTGAGGCTTTCTGTCGAACACTCGGTCTTTCTCGCTTCTGTTCCCGATTCATTACCTTTCGTATAGTTTCCTGCCGCTTTCTGTCCCTCCCCGTTTGTGGATAACTCTGTGGACATTGTTGATAACTCGACGTTATCATCGCCTTTTTTCCACGGAAATTGACCCTTTTTTCATTACTTATGGTATAACCCCTTTTTTCCACAATACACATCTTCTCTGTGGATAACTTTGTGGACATTGTTGATAACTCTAAGTTAATGCGAACAAACGTACAAAATCACAAAAAAACAGGTATACAGAGCGTAAAATCGTCCATTTCCGCGCACAATATCAAATGATGCCCGGCGGCGCGCCGCCTGCATCCCAGTTTTCGCCACTACTTGCAAGGAGGTCTTTTTCGCTATGGATCAGGAAGCCCAATCGTCCACACCTGTGGATAACATCGCCCAGACCGGCTCGGTCACCTCGCACACCCGCCGCGGTGTCATCCACTCCATCACCATCGTTGGCCAAATCGAAGGCCACATGGAAGCGCCCCAGCAGACCAAAACCACCAAATACGAACACATTATCCCTCAAATTACCGCGGTTGAGGAGTCCGACGAGATCGACGGCCTGCTCGTACTGCTCAATACGGTGGGCGGCGATGTGGAAGCCGGCCTCGCCATTGCTGAACTGATCGCGGGGATGCGAAAGCCTACTGTTTCCCTCGTCCTCGGCGGCGGCCACTCCATCGGCGTACCCCTCGCCGTCGCGGCCAAACGCTCGTTTATCGCACCCTCGGCTGCTATGACCATCCATCCCGTGCGCATGAGTGGTACAGTTATCGCCTCGCCCCAGACTTACACCTATTTTCAGAAGATTCAGGAGCGGATTGTCGGATTTATCACCGCTCACAGTCATGTATCCGCCAAGGAATTCACCAGAATGATGATGGAGACCGCGGAATTGTCCGCCGATACCGGTACCATCGTGTCAGGGGAGGAGGCCGTCGCGTGTGGACTCATCGATCAGGTGGGTAGTCTGTCGGATGCACTCGATGCCTTGCATCAGATGATCGACGCGAGACGACCATTGTGCCCGGTGTGTGGGGTCAGACACGGCGGCTAAAGCACCGCACCAATCACTGAAGGTTTCGCCAGCCTTTTCAAAGGCTGCGGGTTCTCAGGGCAGAGCCCTGAGTCGCC
>OLRK01000343.1_pt1 | contig 57418 bp, 49 predicted proteins | sample 1672911 | NCBI WGS metagenome assembly OLRK01 (sample SAMEA3136736, study PRJEB25190) | human gut metagenome | biome: human gut; feature: human-associated habitat; material: faeces | place: Austria | collected 2013
GTGTGGACTACCAGGGTATCTAATCCTGTTTGCTACCCACACTTTCGAGCCTCAGCGTCAGTTGGTGCCCAGTAGGCCGCCTTCGCCACTGGTGTTCCTCCCGATATCTACGCATTCCACCGCTACACCGGGAATTCCGCCTACCTCTGCACTACTCAAGAAAAACAGTTTTGAAAGCAGTTCATGGGTTGAGCCCATGGATTTCACTTCCAACTTGTCTTCCCGCCTGCGCTCCCTTTACACCCAGTAATTCCGGACAACGCTTGTGACCTACGTTTTACCGCGGCTGCTGGCACGTAGTTAGCCGTCACTTCCTTGTTGAGTACCGTCATTATCTTCCTCAACAACAGGAGTTTACAATCCGAAGACCTTCTTCCTCCACGCGGCGTCGCTGCATCAGGGTTTCCCCCATTGTGCAATATTCCCCACTGCTGCCTCCCGTAGGAGTCTGGGCCGTGTCTCAGTCCCAATGTGGCCGTTCAACCTCTCAGTCCGGCTACCGATCGTCGCCTTGGTGGGCCGTTACCTCACCAACTAGCTAATCGGACGCGAGGCCATCTCAAAGCGGATTGCTCCTTTTCCCTCTGGTCGATGCCGACCCGTGGGCTTATGCGGTATTAGCAGTCGTTTCCAACTGTTGTCCCCCTCTTTGAGGCAGGTTCCTCACGCGTTACTCACCCGTTCGCCACTCGATCGAAGAAGCAAGCTCCTTCTCTCTCGTTCGACTTGCATGTGTTAGGCGCGCCGCCAGCGTTCGTCCTGAGCCAGGATCAAACTCTTTATAAATGATATTTATCACTTAAAAAGTGTTAAATCTTTTTCGCTCAGCACGCAATCGCTTGCGTCCTGTGTGAATTACTTTGTTTGGAATTGTTTACCGTGTTTTTCCAACACGAAAATAGGTTCCGTTACAAGTTTTTCGATATTGTTCAATTTTCAAGGTCCTGTGCGCCTCAGCCAACCGGCTGACGACTTGATTATTTTATCACAGAAGTGATTTTTTGTCAAGCACTTTTTTTGAAGCGTTTCGAACGTTTTGAACTTGGATCGCTTCAGATTTCTCAGAACTGACTGGAATCTTTCGGCGTCTATTGGTTCTTTTCTCTCGCTTCTCAGCTGGGACTTCAGAAGTCATTCTTTTATCTCAGCGCTTGGCGCTCATGTATAATACCATACACCGGGGTGGATGTCAACACTTTTTTACAAGTTTTTTCAAAAAACTTCAAATCGCTGCATTCGGGCAGGAAGTCGAACCCCTCCGGGACGGCCACGGCCGTCCCGGCTCCCCTTTTCCAAGGGGAGCTTGCAGTTTTGCGGGCGCTGTTATATTATATAATTACATTATAGAGGCAGAGGAGGCCCCCGACCATGATCCTGACGGTCAACATCGGCAACACACACATCACCATCGCCGGATACGAACACGACGCCCTGCAGTTCAGCGGGCGTCTGCACTCCGACGCAGCAGCGACTATTGACGAATATGCCATGGATCTGCTGAATCTGCTCTCTCTGTACCGCGTCCAGACCGAGCGCATCGAGGGAGGCATTCTGGGCAGTGTCGTGCCCGCGCTGACGGGCCGCGTCCTGGCGGCGCTGCGGATGCTCTGCTCCGCTCGCTTCCTGACCGTTGGTCCGGGCCTGAAGAGCGGCATCAAGCTGCGGCTGGACAATCCGGCCCAGCTGGGTGCAGAGCTTTTGTGCGGTGCCGTTGCCGCGCTGGCCGAGACGCCCGGCCCGCTGGCCGTCATCTCCGCCGACACAGCCATCTCCATCATGGCCGTGAACGAGAAGCAGGAGCTTGTGGGCGGCGTCATCCTGCCCGGCCCGCAGCTGTCGCAGGCGGCGCTGGTCCAGAAGACCGCCCAGCTGCCCCAGATCGACCTTTCGGCACCGGCTTCAGCCTCCATTCTGGGCAAGAACACCGCTGCCTGCCTGCAGAACGGCTTCGTGCTGGGCACCGCCAGCCTGCTGGACGGACTGGCTGAGCGCTTCCGCGCCGAACTCGGCCCGGAGCTCAAATTCTACGCCACCGGCAATCTGCCCCGCACCATCCGCGAAGCCTGCCACACGAACATTCTTTACCGCGAGACCCTCATCACCGATGGCTTGTACCGCATCTGGCAGAAAAATCGGAAAGGGTAATATCAAAATCAAAAGGAGTGCCACACCATGAATTCCAAACTCGTATCTCTGTTCTGCTGTCTGATCATGCTCGTGAGCTTTTCCGGCTGTACCAAGGTCACACAGCTTGTAAAAGACAATCAACCAACCAAAGCGGAACTGCTCGCAGAAATCAACGAAGAGCATCAGCGTTGGGAAGCGGCTCCTGCCGCCGACCCAACTCCCTATCTGCGGCATTACGATGACCCCGCCGATGCACAGAAATATTTTGATTACGTCACCGATACCTACAGCGAATACGATGCCGAAAAAGAACTGACCGTAGAAGAAGCGAAAGAGGATGTGAATTACCTCTTCGACGCGCTCTACTATGATTATGCTCTCTACGATTATTTTGGCGGACACGCTGTATTCGATCAGGCAAAGGCTGATACTCTGCAGGAAGTCCAAAGCAGGGACAGCCTGACCTGTGAAGATTTGCAGAAGATTCTGGTAAGTCATCTTACCTTTATCAAGGACGGTCACTTCAACATCAATCAGGACTATCCGTCGGAAAAAGACATTCCGTTTTTCTTCCGTCAGGTGATGTTCGTAAAAACGGATTCGGGCTATCAGAATGCCAATGGAAAAGTCGTTGCATCCGTGGACGATCATCCCGATCTGGATGAACTGTTCAAGCGTTCAATCTCTGAGCAGGGGTATCTGGTGTATTATCCGGTCCTGCTGAAGCCTGCTACATTTGATGGGACAGAATGGGAAAAGCACACCTGTGATGAAACGCTGACGGTGCACTATACAGACGGCAGTACCGACACACTGACAGCAGACGCATGGAGCCAGTATTACAAAGAGCTTCCCAAAGACCAGAATACCGATCTTCGCCAGACAGATGGAATCCCGGTATTCCAGTTCAACAGCTTTGAGGGCTCTTTTCTACAGGAGGTCAATGCTGCGGCAGCACAAATGAGTGATGCTGCGATCTCCATGCTGGATCTGCGCTCCAATGTCGGCGGATATGAAGAAGTAGCTCATCAGTGGATCACCCGATACAGCCGCCAGCGTGTACAGGGCAATGGAGTCCGCTATGATGTTGTTAATCCGGTATCCGTAGCGATACAAGCTCATCGGTGGCAAACGCACGACAACATTCTGATTCTTTTAAGCGGAAAATGCTCTGCCTCTTCTGCAGAAATCACAATGGACCTTGCCTATAATCTGGAAAACAGCCTGATCATCGGAGAAAACACAAATGGATGTATGATCGGAAATGGTGGGCATGTGGAACTGCCGAACAGCAAATGCTCGGTTATAATGACATCCGTATGTGTCTATCTGCTGCCGGAGGGTGCAGATTATTTTGAAGAAATGCGTGGCCTTTCTCCGGATATCTGGGTCCCGGCCAAAGAAGCCGAGACGCTGGCGGCAAAACTGATGGAGAATTTGAAATGAAATTCGAATCCTCCCGGCCGCAAATTTAACGCCAGTCCTCTTGTTCGACATTCCTACGGGTCCAGGAACCGCGCACTAAGCAACAGCCCGCTGGGCTGATTGCTTACCCCGCCTCCGGCGGGGCCGTGCTGTTCGAATCCTCCTGGCCGCAAATAAAAATCCCCAGCACACGAAAGTGTACTGGGGATTTTATGCGACCGGGAGGATTCGAACCTCTGGCCTTCCGGGTCGGAGCCGAACGCTCTATCCAGCTGAGCTACGATCGCACATCTTCTGAATGGATTCAGTATAAGGTAGTATAGCACAGCCGGACAGAAATTGCAAATAGAAATCTTCGCCCTTGTCGGCCCAATTTCTGCATCCGAAGCATCCTTCTGAAAAATCATCGGGCGGCGCGTAAAAATTTCACCTCTGCTTTTTGGGTTTTCCGTCTTGCAAAAGCGCCGCCGGGCCTTATAATAGAGCTTGTGCCCCGGTGTGCGCGGGCACAGTTTCGGATCAGGAAAAGGAATCATCAAGTTATGAAGTCAAACACCAAATCGCTGACGGAAGGCCCTCTGGCCAAGCAGATCCTTCTGGTTAGCCTGCCGCTGGCACTGTCCAACCTGCTGCAGGTGCTGTTCAACATGTCGGACGTCGCGGTCGTGGGCCGGTTCGCCGGCTCCACGGCGCTGGGTGCAGTGGGCTCCACGAGCATCTTCGTCACCCTGTTCACCGGTTTTCTCATCGGCCTGAGCAACGGCATCAACGTGCTGGTGGCCCGCTTCTATGGGGCCAGGCACACCGATGACGTCCGCCGCACCGTTCACTCGGCGCTGGTGGTCAGCCTCATCGCCGGTGTGGTGCTGCTGTTCGTAGGTCTGCTGGGCTCCCCCGCCCTGCTGCGGCTGCTGAACACCAAGGAAGACCTGCTGCCCGGTGCCATCCTCTACCTGCGGGTCTACTTCCTCGGTATGCCCGCACTGGCGCTCTACAACTTTGGCAACGCCATCTTCAGCGCCATCGGCGACACCAAAAAGCCGCTGTACTTCCTGAGCATCGCGGGTGTGCTGAACATCCTGCTCAACCTCTTCTTCGTCATCGTCTGCAAGCTGGATGTCGTGGGCGTGGCGCTGGCCAGTGCCATTTCGCAATGCGTTTCCGCCGCGCTCATCCTCCACGCGCTGACTCAGGTGCAGGACTGCTACGCCCTGCATTTCCGGGAAGCTCGGCTCGACCCGGCCATGACCCGAAGCATTCTGGCGCTGGGCCTGCCCGCCGGGTTCCAGAACGCCGTCTTCGCCATCGCCAACCTCTTCATCCAGGCAGGCGTCAACTCCTTCGACTCCCTCATGGTCAAGGGCAACTCCGCCGCTGCCAACGCCGACAACCTCATCTACGACTGCATGGCCGCCTTCTACATGGCTTGTGCCAGCTTCATGAGCCAGAACTACGGCGCAGGCAAGCCGGACCGCGTGAAGAAGAGCTATTTCATCGCGCTGGGCTATTCCTTTGGTGTGGGCCTGCTGTTGGGCAGCAGCCTGTTCGTGTTCGGCCGCGAGTTTCTGGCCCTCTTCACCACCGAGCCTGCCGTCATCGACGCCGGCATGAAGCGTGTGGGCGTCATGGGTCTGGCCTACTGCATCTCGGCCTTTATGGATTGCACCATCGCCGCCTCCCGCGGCCTGGGCAAGACCATCGTGCCCACCGTCATCGTCATCCTGGGCTCCTGCGTCTTCCGCGTCATCTGGGTGTACACCATCTTTGCCCACTTCCACACCATCCCCTCGCTTTACCTGCTCTACCCCTGCTCCTGGATGCTGACCGCTCTGGCGGAGATCGTCTACTTCGTCCACTGCTACAAGCAGGCCATGAAAATTTTCCGGGAGCCGGTCCCTGCGTCGCTGTAAACCGTTCAGACATAAGAAAAGGCAGATGCCGTTCGATGCGGCATCTGCCTTTTTTGTTTCATTACACCTTTACTTCTCCCGCCAGCACCCGCTTATAGTCCTCGTAGTTGCGGGCCAGCAGCGCGGGCGTATCCAGACCATAGGGGCACTTTTTCCGGCACTGGTTGCAGTGCAGGCAGTCCTCGATCTTCTTCATCTTGGCCTGGCCTTCCGGGCTCAGATGGGCCGCCGCAGGCGACCGGCGCAGGAGCAGGCTCATGCGGGCGCAGTCGTTGATCTCGATGCCCACCGGGCAGGGCATACAGTAGCCGCAGCCCCGGCAGAAATCGCCGCACAGTTCGGCGCGGTCCTTCTCGATGACGGCCCGCAGTTCATCGTTCATCCGGGGCGGGTCGTTGATGTAGGAGAGGAACTCGTCCAGCTCGGTCTCCCGCTGGACGCCCCAGATGGGCAGGACGCCGTCGTACTGGGCCTCGAAGGCATAGGCGGCGGCACTGTTGGTGATGAGGCCGCCGGACAGGCCCTTCATCGCGATGAAGCCCATCTTTTTCTCCTTGCAGAGTTCCACAAGTTCCAGTTCCTGGGGGCCGGAGATGTAGCTGAACGGGAACTGCAGCGTCTCGTACAGACCGCTCTCGATGGCTTCCTTCGCCACGGTCAGGCGGTGGTTGGTGATGCCGATGTGCCGGATCAGGCCCTTGGCCTTCGCTTCCAGCGCGGCATCGTACAGGCCGGAGGCGTCTCCGGGCCGGGGGCAGAAGGCCGGGTTGTGGAACTGGTAGATGTCGATGTAGTCGGTGCGCAGGTTTTTCAGGGAGGTATGCAGATCCTTCCAGAAATCCTCTGCGGTTTCCGCCGCCGTCTTGGTGGCAATGTAGACATCGCTGCGGATGCCGTCGAACGCCTCGCCCAGCTTGACCTCGCTGTCGGTGTAGGCGCGGGCGGTATCAAAGAAGCGGATGCCCGCCTTGTAAGCCTTGCGGGCCAGATGGACGGCGTCCTCCTGGGCGATGCGCTGGATGGGCAGGGCACCAAAGCCGTTCTTGTTCACCGTGATGCCGGTGCTGCCCAGCGTGACCATATCCTTCATATCAAGACCTCCTCGTGTTTTCAAACCTGCTCTCTGTCCTCATTATAAACCGACCTTCTGCGCCGTGCAAGAAGTTTGGCACAACAAAAGCTCCCCGGAAACGAGGAGCTTTCGTTGGTTCTCTTATGCGTATTGGTGGTTCAGGAACATCGCCTTGATGAGGACGACCTCGTCGTATTCCTCCTGCTCGACCTGAACGTCGGCGTTCAGCGCCTTCAGGCGGGCCTTGACAGCCTCCAGCGCCTCCGGCACGGTGACGGCGCGGCCCTCTTCGATGGCGTCCATCATCTGCTTGAGGACGGTCGGGTGTGCGTAATAGCTCGGCACCGGGAACGCACCGTTCGGGTAGCGCTTCACATAGTCCGCTGCGGCCTGCTCGGCCCGGTCGGCCCGCTTCATGATGGCGCTGTGGTTGTTGCGGGCGGTGGGCAGCATGTTGTAGCTGGAAAAGAGGAAGATGGCTGCAAAGCCGAACAGCGCAAAGTAGATGCCGTAATTGCCCACATGGTTCGTGATGGCATAGAGGCCGTAGGCCGCGGCCACAAGGCCGAACAGGAAGATGGCCAATGCGACATAGCGGTACACCGGCTTGCTCTGCAGCTGGGCGCGCTTGCGGCGCTCGGCGGCGCTCAGCTCATCCGAGATCTCCGGCTTGGCTTCCAGATACTCTTTTGCCCGGCGCAGCACCGTCAGGCTGTGCTCGGCGTCTTTCGTCAGCTCCGGCAGCTTGCGGGCGGCCTTTTCGGCCTCCTTCTTCTGCACGGTCTGCTCGCCTGCCGCGCTCAGCCGCTTGATCTGCGGCTGCTCTTTGGCCAGAACGTCCAGCAGGGCGTCCACGTCCCGCTCATCCTTGAAGTTGCACTGCTTCTGCTTGCCGCCGTCGTACTCCACCACCAGATAGGCCATGGAGGCAAACATCCCTTTGCCGGTAAAGCCGCCCTGGCTCATAGCGACCCGCTTGAACGCGCGGGTGATGCTGCCGTAAGGCAGATAATAGCAGCGGTCGATGTAAAAGCTGTTGAGGTACAGCGCCTTTTTGCCGACGCCGCAGGGGCCGATCTTTTTGCAGGCTTTTTTGTCTGCTTCCAGCTCGGCAGCGCCGAGTTTTGCCAGACCCAGTTGTGCAGGTTTGAACAGCATAGTGTATCCCTCTTTTGCGTTTTGTTTGTACCCATTGTCCCACTGTCTTTCGCAAAATGCAAGAGTCTTTTCCACTCTTAGCCAAAAGCAAGACCGGCCGCTGGTGTGGGCAGCGGCCGGTCTTGAGATCACAGGGGGTTATGCCGCCTTGAATGGGTTATGCGGCTTTCTTCTCCGTGTGCTTCTTGGTAGCGTGGATAAACAGGGCCAGCATTGCAACGGCGAAGATGATACCCACAGGGTATGCGACCGCCGTATTGTAGATGGTGGCACCCTCAGCAGTCTTGCTGTTCAGCAGGCCGCCCAGGCACTCCGGAGCCAGCACGAAGTAGGTGCAGGACACGGCGCTCATGAAGGTAGCGGGCACAGCGGTGATCCAGTAGTTCTTCTTCTCCTTGAACAGGTACATGGAAGCAGCCCACAGGACGATCATGGCCAGCGTCTGGTTGGTCCAGCTGAAGTAACGCCAGATCACGGTGTAGTTGATGAAGCCCAGTGCGTTGCCGATGCCCAGGAAGGCGCCGACACCCAGAACGGGGACGCAGAGCTTCAGGCGGTTCGCGTAGCTGTCCTGGTCCAGCTTCAGCCAGTCGGCCAGAGTCAGACGAGCAGAACGGAACGCGGTATCACCAGAGGTGACGGGGCAGATGACGACGCCGATCATTGCCAGGGCAATGCCGATACCGCCCATGGTCTTGGAGCAGACGTCGTAGATGGCGGCGGACTGACCTTCGGCCAGAGCAGCGGCCAGACCGGTGTTCAGACCACCGGTGACTTCGTACAGAGAGCAGCCGGCAGCAGCCCAGATCAGAGCGATGATGCCTTCGCAGACCATTGCGCCGTAGAAGACGAAGTGGCCCTGCTTCTCACTCTTCATGCAGCGCGCCATCAGAGGCGACTGGGTGGAGTGGAAGCCGGAGATCGCGCCGCAGGCGACTGTGATGAACATGAAGCTCCAGATCGGGGTGCCCGACGGGTGCATGCTGCCGAAGTGATCCCACAGTTCGGGGATGGTGTAGGCGGGGTTGGTGAAGATGCCAAAGATAACGCCCACTGCCATGATGATCAGGCAGATGCCGAAGACCGGGTAGATCTTGCCGATGATGGCATCAATGGAGATAAAGGTCGCGATGAAGTAATAGACCAGGATGATGATCAGCCAGAACAGGGTGGTGGTGAGCACACCGCTCATCCCGCTGTTCTTGCACAGGGTCACGATCAGGCCAGCAGGGCCGACTGCGAACACCGTGCCCACCATGATCAGCAGCACGACAGAGAACACACGCATGATGTTCTGCATCACAGGTCCCAGATACTTGCCGGTAACTTCTGCGATGGAAGCGCCTTCGTTGCGCTCGCTCATCATACCGGAGAAGTAGTCGTGGACGCCGCCTGCAAAGATGGTGCCGAAGGTGATCCACAGGAAGACCACGGGGCCCCACAGAGCACCCTGCAGTGCACCAAAGATGGGGCCGAGGCCCGCAATGTTCAGCAGCTGGACGAGGAACAGCTTCCACTGCGGCATCACGACGTAGTCAACGCCATCGTTGATGCGCACAGCGGGAGTTTCACGGTCGTCCGGTCCAAACGTGTTGTCCACGATCTTGCCATAGACAAAATAGCCTACGATCAGGAGCGCCAGACAGAGTAAGAAACTAATCATACCAGAAACCTCCTTTTTCAGATCCACGCCCACGGCCCCATTCTGCCGTGCGTGGTCCATGTCTGGCTTCATGTTAACACATTTTTCATAACTCGAATAATATCTTTCCTGCATAGCCCTCATATCAAAAAGTATATGGTGGGGTTTCAGGCGTTTCTTTTGGCAAAGATTTTTAGCGTTTCCTCGGCAAATTTTCTTTTCCGAAAACGTTCTCTGTGCGATTTTGACCGACGAAAGTTGCAGCTTCCAAACTTTCCGCCTGTTTTTTGTGCAGTTTGACCACACCTGCAATTTTTGCGCGGTTTTCAGTGCTTTTTTCGTGTTATTCAGCCGGGTTTCTCCCGTCGCAAACGAAGACCGGCCGTCCAGGGACTTCCCGGCGGCCGGTCTTCTGTGAATGGGCAAATATTAGAAGAGGAACTCAGGATCGCATCGGATCATGCGGCTTTCCTGACGCCAGCCTTTTTGGTGGCGTGGATAAACAGGGCCAGCATCGCAGCGGCAAAGAGGATACCCACAGGGTATGCGACCGCCGTATTGTAGATGGTCGCACCTTCCGCAGTCTTGCTGTTCAGCAGGCCGCCCAGGCACTCCGGAGCCAGCACGAAGTAGGTGCAGGACACGGCGCTCATGAAGGTAGCGGGCACAGCGGTGATCCAGTAGTTCTTCTTCTCCTTGAACAGGTACATGGAAGCAGCCCACAGGACGATCATGGCCAGTGTCTGGTTGGTCCAGCTGAAGTAACGCCAGATCACGGTGTAATTGATGAAGCCCAGCGCGTTGCCGATGCCCAGGAAAGCACCCACGCCCAGAACGGGGATGCAGAGCTTCAGGCGGTTCGCGTAGCCGTCCTGGTCGATCTTGAACCAGTCGGCCAGCGTCAGACGCGCAGAACGGAAGGCGGTATCACCAGAAGTGATGGGGCAGACGACGACGCCCACCATGGCCAGCGCAATGCCCACACCGCCCATGGTCTTGGAGCAGACGTCGTAGATGGCCTTGGACTGGCCCATGGCCAGCGCCTGTGCCAGACCGGTGTTCAGGCCGCCGGTGACTTCGTACAGAGAGCAGCCGGCTGCGGCCCAGATCAGAGCGATGACGCCCTCACAGACCATGGCACCGTAGAAGACGAAATGGCCCTGCTTCTCGCTCTTCATGCAGCGCGCCATCAGAGGCGACTGGGTGGAGTGGAAGCCGGAGATCGCGCCGCAGGCGACTGTGATGAACATGAAGCTCCAGATCGGGGTGCCCGACGGGTGCATGCTGCCGAAGTGATCCCAGATCTCCGGGATGGTATAGGCAGGGTTGGTGAAGATACCGAAGATGACGCCGATGGCCATGATGATGAGGCAGATGCCGAAGATGGGGTAGATCTTGCCGATGACCGCGTCAATAGAGATAAAGGTCGCGATGAAGTAATACACCAGGATGAGGATGAGCCAGAACAGCAGCGAAGTGAACACGCCGGATGCACCGCTCTGGCTGCACAGCTCCACGATCAGGCCCGCAGGGCCGACCGCAAACACCGTGCCCACCATGATGAGCAGAACCACGGAGAAGACACGCATCACGTTCTGCATCACCGGGCCAAGGTATTTGCCGGTGATCTCGGCGATGGAAGCGCCGTCGTTGCGCTCGCTCATCATGCCGGAGAAGTAGTCATGGACACCGCCCGCAAAGATTGTGCCGAAGGTGATCCACAGGAAGACCACCGGCCCCCACAGAGCGCCCTGCATGGCGCCGAAGATGGGACCGAGGCCCGCGATGTTCAGCAGCTGGACGAGGAACAATTTCCACTGCGGCATCACGACATAGTCCACGCCGTCGTTGATGCGCACAGCCGGAGTTTCGCGGTCGTCCGGGCCGAAGGTGTTGTCCACGATCTTACCGTAGACGAAGTAGCCCACGATCAAGAGCGCCAGACAGAGCAAGAAACTGATCATACCAGAAACCTCCTTTTTTCGGTGCTGTCCGCGGCCCCATTCCGCCGCCGGGCAGCTCCCGATCTCTGGCCTCATGGTAACATATTTTTCATCATCTGCACAATATTTTTCCAGCATAGGGGTATATCGTATCCGATATACCCGCTAAGGATTTTTACCGTTGTCCAGTCTGTTTTTTGTCGAAAAACCAGCAAAAAAGAAACGAAGCCGAATTTTCGGCTTCGTTTCTTTGCCACATTTCTCTATTTTTGTCAATTCCGGAGCCAAAACTTTAGCCGCTTCTTTGCCGGCGGCTGCTCATTTCACGGTCTGGGCCGCCTGTTTGTGGAGCAGATCGACAAATGCCTGCTCCTCCGCCCGCAGGCCGCCCTTGTCCGGATAGACCAGGACATCCCGCATCTGCTGGCGCTGGGCCGGGCATTTTTTCAGCACCAGATGATACTGTTCCAGCGCCTTGCGGGGCATGGGCGACGCCCACATATACGCAGACGGGAGCCGCTGCAAGATCGAAAACTGGCTGCACCGCTCATACACATGGATGCGCCGAGCTTGGTTCACATGCCAGCGCACACCGTCGCCGCCCTCCTCGCCGGGCAGCTGAAAGTCGTCGTGCAGGATCTCCATATACTGGTTCAGTTCGGCCAGGTCGCGCACCTCATGCCGGGCCAGCGGGCCGTCCCGGTTGGTGAGCAGCTGATATTCAAAGTCCATCACCGGCTCCATCTTCAGCCCCCGCCGGGCGCAGTAGTGGGTGTAATGCTCATCGTCCTCCACCGCATAGCGCAGCAGCGCCAGGTGATAGCCCCGCCGCAGCACGAAATCCAGCGCCTCCATCGAGCCGCCCTCCCGGATGTGGATGTGCACCCGCTCCAGATGCACCGCCTGTTCCAGATAATCCACCGCCGCATAGGACGCATAGGTCGCATGGGGCAGCATCACCCGCAGCTCCGCGCAGCGCTCCTGCTCTTCCTCGACGCTCCGGCTCAGGCAGTCCACATCTTCCAGCACCCGCTCGGCCTGCTCGATGAACCGCCGTCCCTGCTCGGTGGGGATCATGCCGGTGGAGGAGCGCTCAAAGATGCGGATGTGATACTCCTCTTCCAGATTTTTCAGCGCCTTGCTGATGTTGGGCTGGGCCGCATACAGCTGCTTTGCCGCAGCGCTCACCGACCCCCACTGCATGATGGCGACCAGATAGCGCAATTCTGTAATGTTCAAGCTCTTCTCTCCTTTTGGCGTCGTGTGGAACCATTTTGTCCTATTGTATCAGCCCCGGCGCCGGGCTGTCAAGTTGACGGCAGCGCATCGGGGCTTTATAATAAGAATACCACGTTCTCCCCTGCCGGGAGAATCATCTGTAAAACGAGAACACTGTATTTTTCGAGGAAGATCGTATGACATACCGCGTTTTGCGCATCGATGAGCAGCTGTACGGCTGCGAGGAGCTGCCGGAAGGGCAGCCCGTCTGCTGCGATGTCTTATTGGAGGACGAGACCGGCGAGCGCCGGGTCATCGCCTACCCGGACGCTGAGCTGACCCGCCTTGGCATCGACGAGGGCGACACCGTCCGGCTTGACCACCATACCCTCATCAAACTCTGAAGGAGCCTCTATGCACAACTTATATTTTACCCGCCACGGCGAGACCGTCTGGAACGTTGAAAACAAGATCTGCGGCATGACCGACAGCCCGCTGACCGCCCGCGGCCGGGCGCAGGCCGCTGCGCTGGGGGCCCATGTCCGGGACAGCGGAGTCCACATTGATGAGATCCTGTATTCTCCCCTGTCCCGCGCTGCCGACACCGCACTGGCCATCGCCGAGGCCACCGGCATCCCGGCCCGCCCGGAACCCCGCCTGCGGGAGCAGTGCTTTGGCCGCTACGAGGGGACGCCCCGTGATGGGGCCGAGTTCAAAGTCTCCAAGACCCACTTCGCCGACCGCTACTCCGGCGGCGAGAGTATGCTGCAATTGGCCCAGCGCATCTACGACCTGCTGGACGAGCTGCGGGCCGACGAAGGCAAGACCTATCTCCTTGTCGCCCACAACGGCATCGCCCGCGTGGTGCGGTCCTACTTTTACGATATGACCAACGAGGAGTATGCCGCCTTCGGCATCCGGAACTGCGAGTTCGTCGAGTATACATTTGAATGACAACGAAAGCCGCCGGTGGCCCCGGCGGCTTTCGTTGTCCTAGCGCGTCACACATGACGGTAATGGAATTTCCGATCTTTGGTCACGAACATATACACGCTCACCCCCAGCGCGGCAAGCTCGGCGGCTGTGACGGCCAGCCAGATGCCATCCATCCCCATGAGCGCCGGCAGTGCGAAGACCGCCGCCACCTGAAACAACAGGGTGCGCAGAAAAGAGATGAGGGCGCTCGTCACACCGTCGCCCAGCGCGGTAAAGAAGGACGACGCATAGACGTTGAAGCCCATGATGAGGAAGCTCAGCGCATAGAGCCGGAAGGCATGGGTGGTCAGTGCCAGCAGCCCGGCATCGTAGCCCACGAAGATGCGGGCCACATGCGGGATGAGGAACATCGAACCAATGGTCATGACGACGGCCACCACGCCGATGAGGCGGAAGCTCATGGAATAAAGATTGTGGACCTCCCGGTGATTGCGGGCACCGTAGTGGTAGCTGACGATGGGGGCGCTGCCGACGGCATAGCCCACGAAGACGGCCACAAAGAGGAAGGCGGCATACATGATGACGCCGTAGGCTGCCACGCCGTCCTCGCCCGCAAAGCGGAGGAGCTGGTAATTGTAGAGGATGTTGACCAGCGACATGGAGAGGTTGGTCATCAGCTCCGACGAGCCATTGATGCAGGCATTCCGCAGAACGCGGCCATGGAACTTCGTCCGGCTCAGGTGCAGGCGGCTGGTGTTGTTCCGGTCCAGGAAATAGAATACCGGCAGCAGGCCGCCGACGATCTGGCTGAGGAAGGTCGCGACAGCGGCACCCTCGACGCCCCAGCGGAGCACCCCCACCAGCACAACGTCCAGCACCATGTTGGTGCAGCCCGCACCCACGGTGAAAGCGAAGCCCAGGTGGGGCTTTTCGGCCGTGACGAAGAAACTCTGGAACATGTTCTGCAAGATAAAGGTCGGCACACTGACCAGCAGGATGCGGCCATAACGCAGCGCATAGTCCAGCATCTCCCCCTTTGCGCCCAGCAACTCCGCCACCGGCTCGATGATGACCAGACCAACGGCGCTGAACACGATGCCCGCTGCAAGGGCCGAACTGAGGAAAAGGCTGAATAATTCGTCCGCCTTTTTTCCATCGCCCTCGCCCAGCGTGATGCCCACGATGGCGCTGCCGCCAGTGCCCAGCATAAAGCCGACGCTGCCGATGAGCATGGGCAGCGGCATGATGAGGTTGACCGCCGCAAAGGCCGTCTTGCCCACGAAGTTCGAGACGCACAGGCCGTCCACGATGCCGTAGATGGAGGTGAACAGCATGGTGCCGATGCAGGGCAGCACGAACCGGATCAGCCGGGACTCAGTAAAGTGATCGGACAACTGGATGGGGTGCTTTGGCATAAATTCTCCTTTGATCATTTTCCGCAGATGACGATAGCCTTCCACCCAAAGCGACACATCATCCGCTTCCGGATGGACTTTCCTCCAATGACTGGAATATTCTTGCACAGACGGAAGCACCGCTTTTCTGCCGCAGCATGGGCCAGGCTGCGGGCCTCGCCCTGCTCAAAATCCAGACAGCATGTATCGCCGTTCCGCACCGCATAGATTCGGGGCTGCAGCCCGGCCCGCTGGTTTTGCTCCACCACTTCGTAGTAGCAATATTCCCGCAGGTGCAGTCCCTTGGCTTCCCGTTCCTTTGGCGCTGCCAGCTTGGTGATGTCGTGGGGTCCCATTCCTCTGCTGGGAGTCACGGTCACCAAAAGCCCCTCCGGTGAAAGTTTTTTCGCGATCTGCCGAAGGGTCTCCTCCATTTCATCTTCCGGGAGATGTTCCATCACATCGTTCCAGTAAAACAGGTCCACGCTGCCGTCCTTCAGCTCTCCCAGCGCAGCATACAGGGTCTTTTCAATGCAGCAGGAAGAAAGTTCCCCCAGAAGCTGGCGTTCCAGACACACATCGCATCCGCTCACATGTACCCCTCCGAACTGATGCACAGCCCGGAGGATATACCCGGTGCCCACGCCCGCTTCAAAGAAGTTGATCTCCGGCTTTTTTGTGTGCAGATACCGGATGAGCTGGTCCAGCAAGTCCACGAAGCTCTCGCCCGCCCCATAAGCCGCCACGCTCTGGCCCTTCTGGCGGCTGCGAGCCTGAATCAGGCGGTCTACCATCTCGTAGCATTGCCGTGTGATCTGCCCCCGCTCTTCTGAAAACGGTGCCGCCTCTTTGATGGCAAGTGCTCCCGCCCGTTCCACAGCGTATTGCTGCGCCACCCACTCTGCATCGGGCTTTTCTTCCAGAGAGACATTCTGAAGGCAGCGTTCAAACGCTTCTTTTGCAGTTTCTTTCATATACGACCTCATGTTTTTCATTTTTACATCATCCCGCCGGGGCGCCAGCCGGTGCAGTAGCGGGCATAATCGCGGTCGGCCTGCTTGACGTAGAGGACAAGTTCTTCCTTCCCCTCTTTGTTTTTCATCGTGCGGACCTTGGTGGGCAGGCTCTGGCGCTGGAGCAGCTCCAGTTCGTCGTTCAGCTCGTCCTCGTTGTCAAAGGTGTCGAGCTTGATCCAGTGGGTGGCAAACAGCCAGAATTTTGCAAGGGTATCGCTCATGGTTCAGTCTCCTTCTCCGGCGCGGGCTGCGGGGCCGTCAGCCGGTAAAACGGCGCGATGGCGTTGGCGTCGCCATGGCGCACGATGGAATAGGTGATGTCGCAATAGGGCTGGATGGCCGTGCTCTTCTCGACGGTGGAGATGAGCAGGACCTGCAATTGCAGGCGGCGGAACAGCTCCATCATAGGGCGGATGCGGTCGCTGGTCATCTTGCTGAAAGCCTCATCCAGCAGGACCAGACGGATGCTGTTCTCGCTCTTCTGATAAATTTGCAGCAGCGAAGCGCAGATGGCTACATAGAACGGGGCCTGATTCTCACCGCCGGAGGAATCGCGGCTGACACGGGACAGATACGCCTGCTGGCCGGAGACCGTGTTCGTGACCTTGATGTCGTAGTCCAGATAGGTGCGGTAATCCACATAGTCGGACAGGGTGGCACCGGAGGTGCTGCGGCCCTCCTGCCGGGCGCGGGTGTTCTCGTCCACGTCGGCCATGATCTTTTCCATCAGCTCATCCACCTGCCGCTCGTAAACGGGGTCGGCCGTGGCGGCGAGGTTGTCCAGCGAGTCGGTGTCGGTCATCTGCTGGTTGCCCTTGTCCACGATGACCTGATAGAACGCGGCCAGCTGCGGGTCGCGGCTGGGTTCCAGCTCGAAGCGGTAGACCTCTTCGCCGTAGGTCAGCTGCTCCATCACCTTGTTCAGCTCCCGGAACTGACGGCGGGCGTTGAAGATGTCGTCTTTCATCCGGAAGAGGATGTCTTTCCGGAAGCGGTCCTTGCAGTCGCGCTGGGCCTGGTCCAGGCGGGCGGCGTAGCGCTCCAGGTCGATGCGGACGAGGCTCTCGTGCTGGGCGCGGTACTGCTCGATGCCCGCAAGGCCCAGCGGATAATCGCAGACGTATCGCTCGTTGTACGCTTTCTGGGCCGGTTCCAGCGTGGCGGTGAGGTAGCTTTGCAGGGTGTCGTCCAGTTTGGTCTGCGCTTTTTCGGCCGCCTGGGCAGCGGCGCGGGCTGTGCGGCCCCCGGTCATGAGGCCCTTTTTGCGCTCCTGTGCCAGCGGCTCCAGCAGCGGATATTTTTCAAAGAAGGACTGGGCCGCCCCGGCGCTCTGCTGCGCTGCGGCCACGGCCCTGCCCTGCTCTTCCGCGCAGGAAGCCAGCTGCTTTTCGCAGACGCGGATATCGCCTCCTGCCTGTTCCACTGCCTTGCGGGCCGCTTCCCAGGCAGCTTCGCGGGTCTCCTCTTCCCGATACAGCTCCTGCAGCAGCGGGTTCTCCCGGCAGTCGGCCAGCTTCTGGGCCTGTGCCGCATAGTCGGCCTTGGCGGCAGCAAGGGCGTCCCGGCCCTCCCACAGCCCGGCCAGCGTTTCCAGTGCGCGGCCGCGCAGGATGTTCTGGTACTGGTCGTAGGCCGTTTTCAGCGACCGTTCGGCCTGCACGGCCTCGCGGCGGCGTTCACCGAGGGCTGTCAGCTCCTCTTCCAGCGCACCGGCGCGGGCGCGGCGGGCGTCCAGACCGATGTACCGCTGGGGCCGACGCAGGCGTTCCAGCCGGAACGGATGGTGGCGCAGCAGGTCGCGGGTGGCGCTGTCCGGGAAATGTTCCAGCGTGTCCGGCGTCTCGCAGCAGACGATGCGGCGGAGGATGGTGTCCGCATACTGTGCGGCCAGCGGGTTCTCGCTCTCCACCTGAGCGGCAAGGCTGTCGGCCGGGCGGGTCTCCGCGCGGCGGTTGGCGGTCCGGATGCCCGGCGTATCCAGCAGGCTGATGGGCCCGACCGTTTCGCCCAGCGCCACAAAGGCGCTCTTGGCGGCGGCGTAGTGGTTGGGCGGGACGAGGATATCGAACCGGCGGTCGCCGAGGCAGGCTTCCACGCAGTCCTGCCAGCTCTCGTCGGCCACGTTCAGCAGCTCACAGAAGATCTTTGCGTCCGGCGTCATGCCCCGGCTCTTCAGCTCGGCGTTGACGGCATCGCGGACTCTGGTGGCGGCATCGCCGTGGGGGTAGACCCACTTGCCGCCCGAAACCGCGTCCAGCTCAGCGCGCTTTTCTTCCTGCGCGCGGGCCAGGTCGGCGGCGTTCTGCCGCGCGGCAAAATACTGCTCTTCCAGCGGCTTTTCGAGCCGGTCCAGCGCTTCGGTCAGCGCGGGCAGCTGTTCCGCGGTCAGAGCGACCGGCCAGAGCGCCTTTTCGACCCCGAAGCCACTGCGGGCCAGCACCGTCAGCAGGTTCGTGACGGCATCCGCCGTCTGTTCCAGCGCCGCCACCTTCCGGGCGGCGGCATCCAGTGCGGTCTTCCTGCGGGCCAGTTCCTCGGTCATGGCGTCCAGCGCACGGCCCTCGCCGCTGGCCGAAGCTGCCCCATGGGCGGCCAGATAGGCCCGGCGGGCCTCGGCCTCGGTGTTCTTGGCCGCTTCATAGGCGGCGTTTCGCTCGGCCAGCTGGCGGCGTCCGGCGTCGAGATGCCCCTGCCAGACGGCGTCTTCTCCGGCGTCGGCCTCGGCGCGGGCCAGCAGGGCCGCGCCCCGGTTGACCAGGGCGTCCGTCTCTCTGGATGCGGCTTCCCGGCCGTATTCCACGATCTGTTCCAGCGCGGCGGCGCGGGTCTGCGCCTCGGCCAGCACGGCGTGGAGGTTTTCCAGCTCTACCCGGTCGCCCTGCAGCGCGTCCAGATCCAGTTCCGGCTGGGGCAGGATGTATTGATACAGAAATTCCCGGAAGTTCGGGATCTCGTCCATGCTGGTGCCCATCTGGAACACCTCATTGAACTTTTTGCCCAGCGGGCTGGATGCGCGGCCGATGCCCAGCGCACGGCAGATGCGGTCCCGCGCCTCGCTGGGGCTGCGGGTATAGGAGAGCCGGCCCACAGCGGGCTTGAAATCCTCTCTGGCGCTGGGGGCCCCGGTGCGCGGGTCGAGGAAGGGCAGCTTTTCCAGCGTGATGCCGTCCTCGGAGATGTACCAGGTCTGGTCGCCGGGGTGAAGCTCCTGCATGGGCCCCTCGGACTCGACGCGCACCGCGATGACGAAGGGCGTCCGCTTGACGCTGTCCCAGAACTCGGCACCGATATAGGCCACCGTCCGGCCGGGGCGGCGGTAGGCGTTCTCGCCGCGCTGCTTGGCGTGGACGGAGCCTTGCAGGGTGCGGCCGCTCTTTTTATTGCCCAGGGCATTGAAATTGCGGTTGGTGGTCAGGCAGTAGCGGATGGCGTCCAGAATGGTGGTCTTGCCCACGGCGTTGACGCCGATCATATAGGTCAGGCGGGCACAGTCGAAGGTGATGTTCTCAAAGTTGTGCCAGTTGATGAGTTTCAGGCGTTTTAATTCGATCATTCTTCATCCTCCGCACTGGATTCGCCCTCCGGGCGTTCGTACAGGGCCAGCTCGTTCCGGGTGCGGCTGCTCTCGGCAGCGGCATCGGCGAGGTCGGCATCCGGCAGCGCCAGCAGCACGGTCGGGAAGACCTCGATGCGGCTGTCCAGCCCGGTCAGACGGCCCACGGGCCGGGCCAGATTGTACCGGCGCAGGGTGCGCAGCAGCTTTTCCAGCGTGAGCTGGTCCAGCCGCCGGGGCAGGTTCATTTTTTGCAGTTCGGCCTGCACTTCTTCCACCGTGACCAGAACCTGGTCTGCACTGGCCGAGAGGCTCTCCCGCTTTTGCAGGTAGAGCAGGCGCAGCACCAGCAGCAGGATGCTCTCGTATTTCAGCAGCCGGGCCTGGCTGCCCTCGTGCTCGTTGACGAGTGCCGCCGCCTGCAGCGGGGCCGGGTAGAGCAGGACCGCATAGCCCAGCGGCGCGAACACGGCCCGCACCTCGTTCAGGTGGTCCTGCACATAGAGATACTTCGACCGCTGGTCCTCCACACCGCCCAGCAGAAAGCAGTGGCTGAGCAGATAGTTTGCGGTCTCTTCCAGCAGTTTATTCGTTTCGGCCATGGGGTTCCTCCTTGCGGGGCATCAGGATAAATTCTTCGAACCGGAAGCCGCCCCGCTCGACCCACTTCCCGGTCCGTTCGATGTCATAGTCCCGCCGCGGCGACTGCGAGTAGGTGTGCAGGCCGATGATGCGGGCAAAGTCGCTGGGATATTCGTCGGCCAGCGTGGACGCCGCCACCTGCCTGCGGGCGGCAAGGGCCTGCTGCGCCAGCAGGGCCACGTTCTCTTCGGTCACGGCCATCCGGGCGTATTCCAGCAGGAGCTGCTGCTCCTTTTGCAGCTGTTCCGGGTCCAGCGTTCCGGTCTCCACCGGCCTGAGCGGCACCTCGCTGCGGGGCGCGGCGGGCGGGTAGAGCGGCTTTTCGCCGAAGACCTGCACCGGGTAAAGGTGCAGACGCTTTGCCACCGGGCCGTCATCCGGTTCGAACAGCTGGTCCGGCGTCTTGATCTCCTCGGCATAGCGGCGGAGCAGCGCCGTGACGCTGCCCTGCGCCGAGCGGTCGCTCAGCAGCAGAAACTGCGCCCGCTGCACGGCACGCTTGCGGTAGCGGATGTGGCTGGCGTCGATCTGCTTCATCAGGCCGCTCATCTCTTCCAGCGCATCCCGCTGCTTCTGGATGAGGGTCCGCACCGCCGGGGCGGCCTCGTTCGGCGCACAGCGCTCCACGCGGGCATAATCCAGTGCCAGCTGCGGCAGATAGTTTGCCTCGCAGTCGTCCAGCCCCTCTTCGAGGTAGGCGCGGTAGTTGAACAGGTTGTCGCTGGTCTTGAACCGGTGGTACGCTGCCGCAACGACCTTTTCCTCGTACTGGTCGAACAGTTCCAGCACCTCCTGCGGGGTGCGGTTGCGGGTGAGGCGGTCGATGTAGTGGCCGATGGAGGCATTGAGCGCACGGAGCGACTTGTTCAGCGCTTCGAGGTCGGACGCGACCTCCCGCAGGACATTCTCGTAGGGGCTCTTCTCCTCCCCGATGCCCCGCAGCAGCTGCCAGGCCTTGTACAGCTTGCCGGTATAGGTGACGACGCGCGGGTTCAGGATCTCTTCCAGCGCTTCCAGCAGAGGCGTCACCTCCGGCACAAAGGCCAGCGAAGGTTCCTCCTCGTAGCTGCCGGGCTGCTCTTCCAGCCAGCCGGTGCGCCGCAGCCGCAGCAGAAAGCCCAGCGCCAGCAGATGCGGGTCGCGGGTGGGCTGCTCGGCCTCGTCTCCGGCGTCGTCGGCGTCCAGCGCCAGCGGCTTTGCCAGCGCCGCAAAGTAATCCTCCGCGCGGGAGACGGCTTCGGCGCGGGAGATGCTGTAATCCGCCGTGTGGCGGCACTCCTCCCACAGCAGCAGGAGCAGCTCGGCATAAAACGCCCGGTTCGGCCCCGCCAGCGGGCGGAACAGACGCGGGGAGACCAGTTCAAACAGCTGCATCAAAAGATCCTTTCTTTCGCAAATTTCCGCCTCTATTGTACCACAAAAAACAGGCCCTCTCAACCGGTGGCCGAGCGCATCTTCCGGAAGGATCTGCGCACGAGCCGCCGCAGGCTGTGAAAATTCGTCCCGAATTTACACAATTTCACCACGATTTTGTGTTATGCTTCTTATAAAGAAATGGAAAAGGCATCGCAGGCTGAACTCCCACTCAACACAATGCCCCCCCGGAATGCAGGCTTCCGGGGGGCTTCGTGTTTATTCGGGGCTTTACAGTTCCTGATATGCGCTCATCATGGCGGGGATGAACTGCTTTTTGCGGCTGACAACGCCGGGCAGGGTCCAGCTGCCGTCTTCGGCGGGCTGGGTCTCAAAGCCGTCCGACAGCACCTCGGCGGCATAGCGGCCTTCGCAGATGACGACGCTCTCCTCCTTGGGCACATCGGTCAGCAGCATATAGATATCCTCCACATTCTGCTTGTTGCGGGCCTCTTCGAGGTAGGGTTTGAGCAATTTTTCGGCGGCCAGCAGGTTCTTGCGGGTCATGTAGCTGCCCTGCGCCACGCCGAAGCGGATATCGCCGCACATGAAGACCTTGAAGTCCTGCAAAAAGACCTCTTCGGGGGTCTTGCCGTCCAGTTTTTCACCGGCTTCGAACATTTCGGTGGAAAACTCGTCGATGTCCACACCGGCGATCTGGGCCAGACGCTTGGCCGCCGCCACATCCACCGGGGTGCAGGTGGGGCTGCGGAAGACCAGCGTATCCGACAGGATGGCCGCCAGCAGCAGACCGGCGGTCTGGGCCGGGATCTCCACGCCGTTCTCGTCGTACATCTGGGTGATGATGGTTGCAGTGCAGCCCACCGGCTGATTGCGGAAGTAGACCGGGCCGCTGGTCTCCAGACTGCCGATGCGGTGGTGGTCGATGATTTCCAGGATCTCCGCCTGGTCAAAGCCCTCCACGGCCTGAGTGGCCTCGTTGTGGTCCACCAGGATGATGCGGCGCTTGCGCAGGGCGATGATGTTGCGTCGGCTGACCATGCCGCAGTATTTGCCCTCTTCATCGAGGATGGGGAAATAGCGGTGGCGCACCTTGGCCATGACGCGCATGACATCCGCCACCGGCGTGACGAGGGTGAACTTCAGGATGTCTTCGCGGGTCATATAATAGGAGATGGGGGCGCACTGGCTGATGAGCTTGCCCGCCGCGTAGGTATCGTAGGGGGTCGTCATGATGGCGACGCCCATTTCGTCGGCAATGCGCTGGATGGTGTGGCCCACCTTGGAACCGTTGCAGATGATGAGGAGGGAGGCCTCCTTCTCAATGGCGCACAGCTGGCTCTCGTACCGGTTGGTCAGGATGACGATGTCGCCCTTTTCCACATTGCTTTCCAGCATTTCGGGGGTAGCGGTGCCGATCTTGATGTGGCCGGTGGTGCAGACGGCGTTCTCGTCGCCCACCACCATGGTGCCGCCCAGCGTTTCGAGGATGTTCCGGAAGCTGGTCTGGCTCTTGGCCAGAACGCCGGTGTCGAAGACGTCCATGTTGGCGGTCGCGATGTCCTTGACCGTGATGATGCCCTCCAGATCGTTTTCCGCGCTGGTGATGGGCAGGGTGTCGATCTTCTGGTCGCGCATGATCTCCCACGCACGGCGCAGGCTGGTGGCACCGGGGATGCCGGGCATCTCGCGGTAATCCACATCCCGGATCTTCGGGTTGACGTCGGTGCACATGCGGGGCGGGGTCACGCCGAACTTTTTCAGGACGAACTCGGTCTCCTGGTTCATCCGGCCCGCGCGGCGCGCCTCGCAGACAAGGTCGCTGGTCTTGTTTTTCAACTCCGCATACGCAATGGCGGAGCAGATGGAGTCGGTGTCCGGGTTGCGATGCCCGATGACCACGACTTTATGGGCTGCCTTTGGCATAATCTTTCCTCTCTCTATGGAATCGTTCATTCATTTACCTTCTTCTGTGCTGCACACAGAAGTCCGGTTTCATTCTATCACATCCCACCGCAGGGGTAAAGGGAACCGACGGCACTTTGTTTCTTAAAATTTTGCGAGGTTCTTGGATACAACATCTTGATTTTCCTGCGATTCCGCGTTATGCTTAGTTTTGTGACATCCCAGAGCAAGAGGAGGAACTATGACAACCACAACAACCAAGCCGCTGTTTACCCGCAAACAGCTCATTGCCCTGCTGCTGCCGCTGATCGCCGAGCAGGCGCTCAGCGTGACCATCGGTCTGGCCGATACCCTGATGGTCTCCTCGGTCGGCGAAGCGGCCGTGTCGGGCGTCAGCCTGGTGGACTCGTTCAACGTGCTGATGATCCAGCTGCTCAGCGCGCTTGCCACCGGCGGCGCCGTCGTCGCCAGCCAGTACATCGGCCACCGGGAGCCGAAGAACGCCAAGGCCGCCGCCGCCCAGATCCTGTTCATCATGATCTCGCTCAGCGTCGTGGTCGCCGCCGTGGTGGCGGTGGGGCGGCACGGCATCCTGCGGGGCATCTTCGGCTCCATTGACGCCGACGTCATGCGCTACGCCGAGACGTATTTCCTGCTCTCGGCGCTGAGCTACCCCTTCATCGGTGTGTACAACGCCGGAGCGGCGCTCTTCCGCGCACAGGGCAACAGCAAGATCAGCATGCTGTCCAGTCTGGTGATGAACGTGGTGAACATCGGCGGCAACGCCGTGCTCATCTTCTACTTTAAGATGGGCGTCATGGGTGCCGCGCTGGCCAGCCTTGTCTCCCGGATGATCGCCTGCTTTGCGGTCATCTACCTGCTGGAAAAGCCCGGCTGCCTGCTCCGCATCGAGCACCTGACCGATCTGAAGCCCGACCTGCCCCTCATCCGCCGCATCCTGCGGGTGGGCATCCCGGCCGGCATCGAGAACGGCATGTTCCAGATCGGCAAACTGTCGGTCTCCAGCCTGACGTCCACCCTCGGCACCTCGGCCATTGCGGCCAACGCCGTGGCGGGCAACATCACCACCTTCCTGAATGTTCCGGCCAACGCGGTCGGCATGGCGGTGCTCACCGTCATCGGCCAGTGCCTGGGTGCAGGCGAAAAAGAGCAGGCCAAACACTACGCCCGCCGCTTCCTGCTGGTGGCCTATGCAGGTGCCTGGATCATGAACCTGTCGGCCTTCTTCTTCCTGAACCGCATCACCCTGTCCTGGTTCAACCTCTCCCCGGAGTCCAACGCCATGGCGCTGCAGGTGATGGTCTGGTTCAATATCATCTCGCTGTTCATCTGGCCGTCCAGCTTCACCCTGCCCAACATTCTCCGCGCCGCCGGCGACGCCACCTTCACGATGACGGTCAGCGTCTTCTCCATGTGGGTGTTCCGGGTGGGCTTCTGCTACCTGATGGTCCTGGGCCTGCATCAGGGCAATCTGCTCAGCATCTGGGGCGGCATGTTCCTGGACTGGCTGTTCCGCTCCCTCTTCTTTGCCATCCGCTTCTTCAAGGGGAGCTGGCTGGAAAAGAAAGTCATCTGAGCCTGCGCTTCCGGATTGCTTTCCTGCCCGAAAACGTGTAGAATAGAAAGCAGGAAACGATTGGATGAAAAGGAGGCGCTCTGATGAAACATTCTCTGACCGCACTTTTGCTCACGCTGGCACTGTTCTGCTGCCTGCTGACCGGCTGCGGCCCGACACCCGATGTTCCGGGCGGCAGCGAAGGCAGCAACGGCTCTTCTTCGGGCAGCACCAACTCCGGCACCGAACCCGATGACTCAAACAGCGGCGGAGTCTCCGCCCCGAAATTGCAGCCGTCCATTGTGATGGAATCGTTCAGTGCCTATCATGATGCAGCCGGTGAAGACGTTGCGCGTTATGTTTTCCGGGCAACCAACCCCAATACGGCATACAGCGTTTCCCGTGCACGTGTCGACCTCACCCTGAAGGATGCTGCCGGAAATGTGCAGGAGACCACGTATTTCATGCTTCAGACCATCGCACCGGGCGATACGGTCCGCTTTGCCTATACCTACAAATGCAAGAAGGGCGTTCCGGCCAGCGCGGCATACACACAGCCCAGCACGACCGCTTCCAGCTTCCAGCCTTCTGCAGAGAATGTCCGTTCTTCCGACCTTCATGCTGTCGTAACGGGCCATTCCACGACTTCCGGGCTGAATTATACGGTCATTTCCGGCACGGTGCGCAATCTGAGCAAATACACCTGCAACCGCACCCGTGTATCGGTCATTCTGAAAAAGAACGGCAAAGTCGTTTCTTCTGACTTTGTCCTGCTTACGACTCCCATTCCATCCGGAAAGGAAAGCTCTTTCTTCATTTCCCACGCCAGCGATATCGGGTTCGACCCCGCTGAGACCGAAGTTGTTGCCATCCCCTGGTAATATCTGTTTTCCCGGCCAGCCGCGCAAGCGGCTGGTTTTTTTGTACCCTTTTGCAGGAAAATCCGTTTCTGGATCGTATTCCTTTCAGAGAGGGCGGTTCCGGAGCCGTTCTCTCTCCCCCGAATTTCCCATGTCGCACAAATTTTTCACAGATATTTTAGAGAAGTTGTCCTGTTTAGGGCTTGTTTTTGCGCGATGACCGGCGTATAATGATACGCTGCTAAGAACTTTAAGAAGGCTCTGCCTTCCAACTCCAAACAAAGGAAGTGTGTTCCATGCGAAACTGGTTTTCCCGCCATCCCATCTGGTTCATGGCGTTCTATCTTGTGTTTTATCTCTCGGTGTTCCACTGGCTCGAAGTCAACATCACCGTGCCGGAAGTCTGGGTCCACTGCCATCTGGATGACCTCATCCCCTTCTGCAAGTATGCCGTCATCCCCTATCTGGCGTGGTTCATCTGGATCCCGTTCACCCTGTTCTATCTGCTGTGGAAGGCCCCGCGCGCGGACTTCTGGCGGCTCTGCCTGCCGCTCTTTGCGGGCATGACCATCGCGCTGGCGGTCTATGTCATCCTCCCCAACGGGCTGGACCTCCGCCCCTACCGCGTCTACGGTTCGGACATCTTCGCCCGGATCGTCCGTCAGCTCTACTCCACCGACACTGCCACCAATGTCTGCCCGTCCATCCATGTCTTCAACTCGGTCACTCTGATGATGGCCTACTACCGCAGCCGCATCTTTGAAGAGCCCCGCCGCCGCTGGATGCGCCCGGCGTCTGCGGTGCTGTGCCTGTCCATCATCGCCTCCACCGTGCTGCTCAAACAGCACAGCTGCATCGATGTGGTCATGGGCATCCTGCTGGCCATGGCAGTGGACAGCGCCGCCGCCTCGCTGGAGCGGAGCGAGTCCCGCATTTTGCAGAATCCCTGAGCTTCATACAGCAAAAAAAGCACCTGCGGCGCAGGTGCTTTTTTTGCTGCTTAAAACAATCCTTCCGGCAGGCAGATGTCGTGCCGGGGAACTTTTTCCCATGAAAAGTCTGCCACGAGGCTCTCCGGTGTGCGGGGGGCTGGTTCTTCCTGCAAGCCGTAGGCGTAGGCCAGTTTTCCCACGATCTCTTCGGCGGTGTATCTTGCCCGGAGGTTCTCCAGGCTCTGGTCGCCGTCCCGCTTGGACAGCCGCCGCCCATCCGGGGCCAGCAGCAGCGGGCAGTGGGCAAACTGCGGGGCCGTCAGGCCCAGCAGACGGTACAGATAGAGCTGCCGCGCCGTGGAGGAGAGCAGATCTGCCCCGCGCACGACTTCGGTGACGCCCATCCGGGCATCGTCCACGACGACGGCCAGCTGGTAGGCGAAGACGCCGTCTGCCCGGCGAAGGTAGAAGTCGCCGCAGTCTCGCAGCAGGTTCTCGCTGTGGAGGCCCATGCAGCCATCCCGGAAGGTGATGACCTCATCGGGCACTCTGAGCCGGTAGGCCGGTGCCTTGACCCGGCGCTTTTCCGCGATCTGGGCAGGCGTCAGATCCCGGCAGGTGCCGGGATAGATGACATTGCCGTCCGAGGTGTGGGGCGCACTGGCCGCATGGAGCTGTGCGCGGGAGCAGAAGCAGGGGTAGACCAGCCCCTGCGCTTCGAGCATCTGATACGCGCGGGTGTAGATCTCTGCGCATTCGCTCTGGTAATAGGGGCCGTGGGGGCCGCCCCGGCTCCCGCCCTCGTCCCAGACGAGGCCCAGCCAGGCCAGGTCTTCTTCCAGCAGGTCTGCGTATTTCCGGGGGCAGCGCTCCGCGTCCAGATCCTCGATGCGGAGGACGATGCGCCCGCCCGCATGTCTGGCGCTCAGCCAGGCCAGCAGGCTGCACGCAAGGTTGCCCAGATGCAGCCGCCCGCTGGGGCTGGGGGCAAACCGCCCGACGACCGGGCTCACAGGCCCAGCTTCCACTCGCCATCCTTCGGCTGAGAGATGGGGGTGTTATAGAATTCGGCCACGGCCTTGGCCATGTACTCGGCGTCGATGCAGCTGGCGGTCTCCATGGAAGAGTGCATCGCCAGCTGGGCCAGACCGATGTCCACCATCGGGATCAAAATCTGGTGGCCCAGCAGGTTGCCCAGCGTGGAGCCGCCGGGAACATCGGCGCGGTTGGACGCGAACTGCACCGGCACACCGGCCTTCTGGCAGATGGCGCTGAAGGCCGCACCGGTCAGGCCGCTGGTGGTGTAGGTCTGGCGGGCGTTGGATTTCAGCAGGACGCCGCCGCCCAGCGTGGCCGGATGGGCCGGGTCGCTCTTTTCGGGGTGGTTGGGATGGGTGGCGTGGCCGTTGTCGGCGCTCAGCAGCAGGCTGTTGGTGCAGGCACGGATGCTCTGCTCACGGGTGACGCCCAGCTTTTCTTCGATGCGGGCCAGCACATCGGCCATGAGGGTGCCCTGTGCGCCCTGACGGCTGGAAGAACCGACCTCTTCGTTGTCGAACATGACCCAGATGTCGCCGCGGCCTTCCTCTTCGCCGCGGCCCTGCAAAAAGCCCCACAGAGTGGTGTAGGCACACTCCAGGTCGTCGATGCGGCCGGACATGAAATACTCGCCCTTCAGGCCCACGCGCACGGCCTGCTCACAGGTGCAGAGCATGAGGTCGCTGTCGAGGATGTCTTCGGCCCGGACGCCGGCCTCCTCGGCCAGCACCTGCCGCAGGGTGGTGCCGGCCGCACCGAAGATGGGCTGCAGATCGACCTGCGGGTTGTAGTTCTTCCCCTTGTTGACCTCGTGGTCAAAGTGGATGCAAAGGTTCGGGATGCAGGCCAGCGCACGGTCCGGATGGACGAGAATGCTCTTCACGCCGTTCTCCGTCCGAACAAGGATGCGGCCCGCCACGCTCAGGGGACGGTCCAGCCAGGTGGGCATGATCATGCCGCCGTAGCCCTCCGTCTCGGCGCGAGCAAACACGGCGTCCTTGCCGCCGTCCAGCTCCTTGATCTTCCAGGTGGGGGAATCGCTGTGGCTGGCCGTGACATGCCAGCCGGTCAGCTCCCCTTTTGGCATCCGCCAGGCCAGCACCGCCGAACCGTTGCGGGTGGTGTAGTATTTTCCGCCGGGCACCAGCTCCCAGGCTGCGCTTTCGGGGCGCTCCTCATAGCCGTTGGCCTCCAGAATGGCCGCTGCGGCGGCGGCAGAGTGAAAGGCGCTGACGCCTTTGTTCAAAAAATCAAACAGACCCTCTAATTCAAACTTCTGCATCTTGGGTTCTCCTTCTGTTTCTTTTATTCCCAACCTCTCAGCCGAGCCTTCGGCCCGCCAGCTCCCCTAACAGGGGAGCCTCTGGCGTATCCAGCAAGTTTCATCCGACTGCCAATGCCTCCCCTATCAGGGGAGGTGGCATCGCGCAGCGATGACGGAGAGGTTCGTTCCAATTATATCCCTTGCATTTCCAAAAAGCAACTCAGACCGCCGCACACTGTTCCAGCTCCCGGTCCACGGCCCGGCGCACCTGTGCTGCCTGCAAGCCGCAGACCAGCTGCAAATAGGGGCCGTCCTGCACCAGTCCTTTATGGGGCATGGCCAGCAGCGCCGCCGTATCCAGCCGGTCGGGATCTTTCACGGTGATGCGCAGCCGGGTGAAGCAGTTGTCCACCGTGCAGATGTTCCCCGGCCCGCCCAGCGCCGCCAAAAGCCGCCGGATGCCTTCCGGGTCGATCTGCCGCGCGGCTGTTTCCCGCTCCGGTGCCCGGCCGGGCGTGGGCAGATCGAACACACGGATGATGGCCGAAAAGACCACCGCATAGGTCAGGATCTCCAGAACGCCCAGCAGGTAGAGCAGCGGGACGCGATGCATCTGCTGCGGGGCGGCACTCAGGTTGAACACCAGCGAACCCAGCAGGTTGGAGGTGAACGCCCGGACCTGCAGCGCATTCAGCAGGACCATGAAGCCGCCTGCAAGGGCCGCATGGAGCACCCACAGCACGGGCGAGACGAAGCAGAACAGGAAATCGACCGGTTCGGTGATGGACGCCAGCGACGCCGTGACCGCCAGCGGCAGGATGGCCGCAGCCGTGCGCTTCCGGCGCTCCTTTTTGGCAGTGAGGATGAACGCCGCCGCGATGCCCAGATAGCCGAACGTTTTGGTGAAGCCGGTGTACATCCAGACGATGTCATCGGTCAGGGGCAGGCCGTAGGAGTATTCCGCCATCGTGACCATATAGGCTCCCGTGTAGGTCACCGAACCCACAGTCATGGAACCGCCCAGCGCCGAGAACTGGAACGGCATATAGATGAGATGGTGCAGGCCGGTGGGGATGAGCAGCCGTTCGAGGAAGCCATACAGAAAAATGCCCGCATAGCCCGAAGCTGCGATCCAGCCCGTCACGGCGCGGATGCCCTCCTGCAGGGGCGGCCAGACAAAGCAGACCGCCATCCCGAACGCCGCCGCAAAAGCCGCGATGCACAGGAACGACCACCGCAGACCCGAATACACCTGCGTGACAAGCCCGGTGAACTGCGTTTCGCAGGTGCGGTCAAAGATCTTCGCGGCGGCAAAGCCCAGCAGGATGCCGCCCGTCACGCCGGTGTCCATGACCTGGATGCCCAGGATGCTCGTCTGACCCGTGGCGGCAAGGCCGGTCAGGCTGTCGGCCTCGGCCAGGCGGCCCAGGATCTCCAGCGTCGTGTGGTTGGCCGTCAGGAAGACGAGATAGGCCATGAGGGCCAGCAGTGCGGCCTCCTGCTTTTCGGTGCGGGTGCGCGCAGCGGCGATGCCCACGCAGAGGAAGATGCTGAGGTTGTTGACGATCACCATCATGCTGTTGTACAGCAGCCCGCCCGCAAGGCGGATCGGCGTCCAGTTCAGCACCGGGAGCAGCTGGCGCAGCGGGCTGCTGGTGAGCAGTGCCCCCACCACCAGCAGCAGGCCCGCCGCCGTCAGATAAGACAGCGGGTCCAGAAGCGCCTGCGAGACTCCTTCGAGCTTTTGCAGGAATTTCTGCACTTGTTTGTCCTCCTTTCCGGCATGGCGCACCGGCCAGCTCATTTTATTTTACGAATAAATTATACGAGACAGCGCAAAAATTGTCAATCCTGCCCGAAGGCAAAAATTACTGTCAAAGTTTGTACAATTTGCACAGGGCGGGTTGAAATTCGTCCTGCACACGACAATTGACAACCGCGCAGCGGAACAGTATACTAGAACTGTACCCAGAGACTCCCCCGGCTTTGGCCGGGAACCGATAAAAGGAGGAACACGCTATGATCCGCAACCGTATCCTTTCCCTGCTGGTGTGTGCAGCCCTGCTCGCCTGCCTGCTGGCCGGATGCAGCACTTCGTCCGGAACCAACGGCGGCGAGGCCGCTTCGTCGTCCAGCTCCGCTGCTTCCAGCGAGAGCATCCCTTCTTCCACGACGCAAGCCAACACCGGCAAGCTGACCCCGAATCTGGATGAGAGCGACAACTCCATCTTCTCCCCCGCCTCCACGCAGGACGCCTTTGCGCCCTGCCTGGGCTGGGGCCCCGGCGTTTCGGGCTGCTCGCTGAAGTCGGTCATCGCGGCGGATTCCCTGCTGAGCTGGGCCGAGAACGGCAATCTGGCCATGCAGACCACCGATGTCATCGAAGACGCCTATACCGAGTGGTACGACAGCCTCTCCACCGATGAGCAGGACAGCTTTGCAGACGCCTGGCCCCTCATCAAGGAGGACGCCAACGCCCTGCTGACCGACACGTCCAGCATGACCGGCCGCATCGAGGATGCCGGCCTGAACGCCAAAGAGCTGCCCGATTGCTCGGAAGAGAACTGGCAGGCCCTGCAGGACGTCATCGACGCCCTCGTCCCGGCATCCAGCGAATACTAAGTCCAGCAAACAGAACGAGCCACGGCGAAACGCCGTGGCTCGTTTGCGTTATCTCAGACCTTTTTCAGGGTGTACCGGCGGATGCCCATGCCGATCTTTTCGGCCTGTTCCAGCGTTGCCTTCCACTCGATGTTCGGGTTGGAATCCTTGAAGTTATCGTGGTGGCAGTTCCAGCCCGGCTTTGCAAGGTTCTGGCCAAGCTGGCTGTTGGGCAGCGGCGCAGCGGCAAGGCAGGCATCTGCGCAGGCCTGGTCCAGCGCCACTGGGTCAAACGAGGCGAACATGCCGATATCCGGCAGGATGGGCGCATCGTTCTCGCCGTGGCAGTCGCAGTTGGGGCTGATGTCCTGCACAAGGCTGATGTGGAAGGTCGGGCGGTCATAGCAGACTGCGGCGGCGTATTCGGCCATCTTGCGATCCAGCATCTCGTTGGCGCTGTCGCACTGGGAATAGATGGCGTCGAAGTTGCAGGCACCGATGCAGCGGCCGCAGCCCTTGCACTTGTCCTGGTCGATGACAGCCTTGTTCTGCTCGTTGTATACAATGGCGTCGGAGCCGCACTCCTTGGCGCAGCGGTGGCAGCCGCGGCACAGGCTCTCCTGCACGGCCGGGTGGCCGGAAGCGTGCTGCTCCATCTTGCCCGCGCGGGAGCCGCAGCCCATGCCGATGTTCTTGATGGTACCGCCGAAGCCGGTGGACTCGTGGCCCTTGAAGTGGGTCAGGCTGATGAAGACGTCCGCATCCATGATGGCGCGGCCGATCTTGGCCGTCTTGCAGTATTCGCCGTTGGGCACCGGCACCTCGACTTCATCGGTGCCGCGCAGGCCGTCGCCGATGAGGATCTGGCAGCCGGTGGTCATGGGCCAGAAGCCGTTCTCCTGCGCACAGGCCAGATGCTCCAGCGCATTCTTGCGGCTGCCCGGATACAGCGTGTTGCAGTCGGTCAGGAAGGGCAGACCGCCCTGCTCCCGGCACAGGTCTGCCACCACCTTGGCGTAGTTGGGGCGGAGGAACGCCAGGTTGCCCAGCTCGCCAAAGTGCATCTTGATGGCAACGAACCTGCCATCCATGTCGATGGTTTTGATGCCCGCCGCAAGGCACAGGCGGCGCAGCTTTTCCGTCAGGCTGGTGCCCACCGGACAGCGGAAATCCGTAAAGTAAACAGTCGATCCTTCCATTGCAGTCTCCTCTTGTTTTGGTTGAATCCTGCGGCGCTTCCCCGCCGCCGGGATCTCTCTTATGTTTTCAGTATAGCACAGCCGGTGGATGGGTGCAATTCGGTGGACGCAAAATGCCCCGCAGCTGGCAGGCGCACTGCACAGATACGGGGCAGAATTTCTTTATGCGATGGCGCTGACCGCAGCAACGGCCAGGACGATGACGCCCAGAACGATGCGGTACAGGCCGAAGAATTTGAAGTTGTGGCGCTTGACGTAATCCATCAGGAAGCGGATCGCGGCCAGGCTGACCACGAAAGCCACGACGCAGCCCGTGACGAGGACGGCGACCTCCGACCCGGTGATGGCTGCGCCGGAAAGGGCGAACTTGACCACCTTCAGCAGCGAGGCACCTGCCATGACCGGGATGGCCAGATAGAAGGTGAACTCGGCCACGCAGGCGCGGGAGAGGCCCAGCAGCAGGCCGCCCACGATGGTGGCACCGGAGCGGGAGGTGCCTGGGATGATGGCCAGCATCTGCCACACGCCGATGAGGAAGGCTTCCCGGTAGGTGATCTGTTCCAGCTTGGCCACATGGGGCGCGGTGCGGCGGTTCTCCACCACAATGAAGAGGACGCCGTACAGGATCAGCATGGCGGCCACGGTGATGTAATTGTAGAAGTGCGCCTCGAACCAGTCGTCCAGCGGGCTGATGACCAGCACGGGCAGGGTGGCGGCCACCACCTTGAACCAGAGCTGCCAGACTTCCGGCTTGGACGCCACCCGGCCGTGCCGGATGCCGAAGGGCCAGAGCTTGTTCCAGAACAGCACCACCACCGCAAGGATGGCACCCAGCTGGATGACCACGCGGAACATGGACATGAACTCTTCGCTGGCGTTGAAATGGATGAGCTGTTCCACCAGGATCATATGGCCGGTGGACGAGATGGGCAGCCACTCGGTGATGCCCTCCACGATGCCCATCAGGATGGCTTTCAATATTTCAAAAAACATTTGGTTCCTCCTGTGCAGCGCAAAACGATGCGCTGATCTTTTGTCGATTTCAGACTCTCCGTTCAGTATACCATACTATGCGATCTTCCGCACGGAAATTTTCAAATTTTTACAGTTCCGCCCCGGTGACAGCTTCTCTATTTATCTGTGCCGGGAAATATGCTATACTGGGGGCAGCTCCATTTCCCCTTTGTGGGACCATTTTGACGCAGGATCTTCTGCGTTCTGAAAACAGCGAGGTATCATCCATGAACATTCTTGTCATCGGCTGCGACCAGGTGGGTGCCGCTCTGGTGCGCGACCTGGAACACATCGGCCACGACATCTCCCTGATCGAGAAGGACTCCGAGCAGCTCAAGCGGCTGGACAGCTTCGACGACTACAACTTTGGCGGCACGGCTCTGGTGGGCGACCCCACCGACCCCGACGTCCTCAAGCAGGGCGGCATCGAGAACTGCGACGCCGTGGCTGCCGTCAGCGAGGACGACTCGGTGAACCTGATGGCGGCGCAGATTGCCAAAAGCATCTTCCAGCGCGAAAAGGTCATCTGCCGCGTCTCGGACCCGCATCTGCAAGTGCTCTACCACAAGGTCTACGGGCTGGAGACCATCTGCCCCACCATCCTCACAGAACAGGCCGTGTTCCGGGCACTGGCAAAGTAAGGCCTCTCCGGCCGCTTTGCGGCAAAAAGATAAACTTTAAGTAATATCGAGGTTTTGTATGAAAGTTTGTATTGCCGGCGGCGGGCGCGTGGGGCGGTATCTGGCCCAGAGCCTGCTGGCCAACCACCATTCTGTCGTCATCATCGAACCGGTGGAAGCGCAGTGCCGGATGCTGGCCGACCAGCTGGACATCCCGGTCATCTGCGGCGATTCCATCAATATGGATACCCTGCGCAGCGCCGACGCGGCCAGCTGCGACGCCTTTGTGGCCGTGACCGGCTCGGATGAGGACAACCTCATCGCCTGCCAGATCGCGAAGCGGGAGTTCGGCGTCGACCGCACCGTGGCCCGTGCCTCCAACCCCAAGAACCGGGAACTTCTCCACACCCTCGGCGTAGACACCGTGGTCTGCGGCACCGACAACCTGAGCCACATCCTGGAGCGGGAGATCGAGACCGATACCATCCGCCAGCTGCTCTCGCTGGGCGGCGGCACGGCCAGCCTGAACGAGATCCTGCTGCCGGAGAACTTCCTCTACGCGGGCAAGGCCATCATGGACATCCCCATCCCCGGCGACGCCATCCTGGTCAGCATCACCCGCGACACCGAGCTCATCATCCCCCACGGCAACACCACCCTGCTGCCGTGGGACCGCATCCTGCTCCTGACGCAGGATGACACCCTCCACCTGCTGACCGAGGCGTGGGGGCTCAGCGGCAAATGACCGAGCGGGAGCTGCGCCGCACGGCGCTGGTCATCCCGCCCAAGGGCCGGGCGGTGCTCTGCATCTGGGCAGCGGCAGCCGGGCTGTTCCTTGCGCCGTTCGCCTTCTGGCAGAGTGTACCAGCCGGGGCGGTCTTCTGCCTGCTCTGGGCCATGCTCACGGCCCTGCTGCGGGCGCGGGCCTGCAGCTATGCTGCCGTGCTGGGGGAACACACCCTGACCATCTATGCCGGCATCACCTTTCCGGTGCGGCGGGTGGTGCCCCGCCGGGCCGTGACCGGCGTCCAGCAGTTCCGCTCGCCGCTGCTGCGGCTGGCCGGAGCCACGGTGCTGGTCATCTCGGCTCCCGGCGCACGGGTGCTGGTGCCCGCCGTGCCCGCAGCACAGGCGGCGGCGCTGGCCTGTGCCCTTGCGGAGGACGCCCCATGACCGAACATCGTCTGCATCCCTTTGCCGCCCTGCGGGTCCTCCGCAAAACACTGGTGCTCTATCTGGTGCCGCTCCTCCGTGTGCTGTTTGAGCGCAACTGGGCGGCGCTGCGGGCAGCACTCCGGCAGGATCTCATCCTCTTTCTGCTGGTCTGTGCGCTGAGCTGGGTCATCCTCCACGCGAGCAGCTGGTCTTTGGATGAAAGCGGCACCTTCTGCCTCCACTGGAAGCTGCTGTTCCGGTTCGACCGGACGGTGCGGGGCGCTTCGCTGGCAGCCCTGACCATCGAGCGGCCGTTTTATTACCGGCTGGCCGGGGCCAGCCGGGTGACGCTCTATCCCGTGGGCGAACCGAAACAGCGCACCCTGACCCTCTGCCTCCGCCGGGCCGATGCGCAGCATCTGGCCGACCAGCTGCTCCCCATCGAGGCCCCCAGTCTGCACCGGCCCAAAGGCGGCGAGCGGGCGGCGCTGGGGCTGCTGGGGGCCAACAGCCTTTCCACGCTGGCGCTCTTTCTGCTGGCCATCCGGCAGACGCAGCAGGGCCCGGACCGCTATGAGCTGGCCTTTGCGCAGATCAACTTTCTGGCCGGGCTGGCGGCGCGGTGGCTGCCCGCCGGTGCGGCCTGGCTGCTGGCCTTCTCCGGCTTTCTGCTGGGGCTGAGCCTGCTGCGCAGCTTTGTGCAGACGGTGCACTACGAGGTCTGGCACACCAGCACCCAGATCGGCAGCCGCGGCGGCTGGCTGGACCGGTTCGAGTGCCGGGTGAAGAGCGACCAGATCAGCTTTGCCGACGTCCGCCTTTCCCCCTTTGCCCGGCTGATGCGGCGCTGGCCGGTCTTCGTGACGGCGGGCAGCTGCTCCCCGGAGCTGCCGCTCTTCGTTTACCGTTCCGGGGAGGAAGCGCTCTTCCGGGAGCTTCTGCCCGAATTTCGGATGCCGCCGGATCTTCTGGCCCGGACAGAACAGCGCAGTCTCATCTTTTTTGCTCCCGCCGGAGCACCCTTTGCCCTCTGCGCCCTGCTCACCCTCATCTCCCGCTCTACCCTGCCCGGCCTGACCGTGACCCTGCTGTTCCCCACCCTTTTCTTTGCGGCGGGGCTGGCGGGCGGCGCGATGGGCTACCGGCGGGAGGGGGTCTGGCTGCGGGAGGGGCGTCTGACCCTGCGGCGGCAGCGGGGCATCTATCTGCACAGCATCTGCGTCTTCCATCCGGATATCTGCCTGACGGCCCGGCAGTCGCCCTGGGCCGTCCATGCAGACCGCACCAATCTGACCGTCGCCTTCCCCGGTTTTGTCCGGCTGACGGTGCGCAGCATCCCGTGGCGGGACGCACAGAAATGTTTTGAATTTTTGGAAAGAAGTCGAATCTTATGATAAAAACGATCCTTTTTGATCTGGACGGCACCCTTCTGAACACCATCGACGACCTGGCCGATGCAGGCAACTGGGTCTGCGCTCAGCACGGCTGGCCCACCTTTACGGTGGAGCAGTTCAAGCACATGGTCGGCAACGGCATCCCGAAGCTGGTGGAGCGCTTTTCGCCCGCCGATGCCCGGTCGCCCGAACGGCTGGCCGCGACGCTGGCCGAGTTCACGGCCCGGTACGATGCCCACAAGGAAGACAAGACGGCTCCCTATCCCGGCATCCCGGAGCTTCTGGACGCCCTGAAGGCCGAAGGCATCCAGACCGCCGTCTTTTCCAACAAGGCAGACCCGCTCTGCGGGAAGATCATCGCACACTACTTCGGCACCGGTCGGTTCGAGCTTGTCCGGGGCAACCGCCCGAATGTGCCCACCAAGCCCGACCCCACCGGCGTCTATGCCCTGATGCAGGACCTCGGTGCAGAGGCCGCCAGCACCCTTTTCGTGGGCGACAGCAATGTGGATATCCTGACCGGCCACAACGCCGGCCTGCCCGCCATGGGCGCGCTCTGGGGCTTCCGGGGCGAAGCGGAGCTTACCGCAGCCGGAGCCGACGCTCTGGCCGCCGTGCCGATGGACATTCTGGAATTTGCCCGGAGAGGGTGATCTTTGTTTTCATAAAGTTTACGAGCAGTTCATTGCATTCCGGGGCCTTCTTTCTTATAATTTGATTCAAATTTGAATCACACCGGAATCATCTGGAGGTATCCCCCTATGGCAGCTGAAAAGAAAGCATCCCCCAACGTCGAGAGCCGACTGCGCCACAACATCCTGAAAATGCCGCAGGAGGTCTATCAGGCCAGCGGCATCGTCATCAACGGGCGGCGGCTGAAGAGCTTCGTCTTCACCACCGACCTCGCCATCATCCGCAACTGCGATGCCGACGCCGTCTTCGCCGTCTATCCGTTCACGCCTCAACAGGCCATCAGTGACGCCATCATCAAGGCCTCTTACATCCCGGTGTTCTGCGGCGTGGGCGGCGGCACCACCCACGGTGTGCGCACCCTGAACCTGGCCCGCGACGTCGAGTGCCAGGGTGCCATGGGCGTCGTGCTCAACTCCCCCATTTCCGACCTGAATCTGCTGGCCGTTTCGCGGGTGGTGGACATCCCGGTCATCATCACCGTGACCAAGGCGGACACCGACATCCGTGCCCGCCTCGATTCCGGTGCGTCCATCCTGAATGTGGCTTGCAGCACCGACACGCCCCGCATCGTGAAGAAGATCCGCGATGCGTTTCCGGATGTCCCCATCATCGCCAGCGGCGGCAAGACCGGCGAGAGCATCTCGGCCACCATCGCCGCCGGTGCCAACGCCATCACCTACACTCCGCCGTCCCCGGCCATCCTGTTCAAAGAGATGATGGAAAAGTACCGGGAATGACGGTGCGGAAAACGCCCCATGTTCGAGCGGCTGCGGCAGTGCAGCCGCTCGTTTTTTCGGGCTGTACCGGAGATCTGAAAAAAATTTGATTTTTTTAGAAATAATTGTTGACAAACAGGCGAGTTCTGGATATAATAATAAAGCACCGTTCAAGTGCGCAAACAAAATATGGCGGCATAGCTCAGTTGGCTAGAGCATTCGGTTCATACCCGAAGTGTCACCGGTTCAAATCCAGTTGCCGCTACCAAGTTACAGAGTTTCGCTAAGATAAGGGGGACGGTCGTCCGCAATAGTGGATGATGAATGTCGGAGGTTTTAGCGAAGCTCTGTATTTATAAGGCCCGTTGGTCAAGCGGTTAAGACACGGCCCTTTCACGGCTGTAACATGGGTTCGATTCCCGTACGGGTCATAAAAGCGTTCAAGCAAAGGCTTGAACGCTTTTATTTTTTGCCCACATGGGAATCGAACAGGGCGGCGGTGCGAAGCACCGTAAGCAATCAGCCCTGTAGGCTGTTGCTTAGCCCGCGGGTCCCAGCGTACTAGGAATGTCTACGCGGCGAGACTGCCGCGAAGAAATCGTCCCCCATCAACAACAAACACCCCGCTCGATCGTCTGCGTCAGCAAACGGTAAAGCGGGGTGTTTTCAACATCTTATTGCATTGCTGTGGAAAGCTGCGTGGTCCGCTCTCAGCCCTTCTTGTGGGTCGGGACCATGACTTCCAGGCCGCCCATGTAGGGCTGCAGGACCTTGGGGATGGTGACCGAGCCGTCGGCCTGCAGGTGGTTCTCCAGGAAGGCGATCAGCATACGCGGAGGTGCCACGCAGGTGTTGTTCAGAGTGTGGGCCAGATAGGTCTTGCCGTCCTTACCCTTGACGCGGATGTGCAGGCGGCGGGCCTGTGCATCGCCCAGGTTGGAGCAGGAACAGACCTCGAAGTACTTCTGCTGGCGGGGGCTCCAGGCCTCGATGTCGCAGCTCTTGACCTTCAGGTCTGCCAAGTCGCCGGAGCAGCAGTTCAGCTGACGGACGGGGATCTCCATGTTGCGGAACAGCTCCACAGAGTTCTTCCACAGCTTCTCATACCAGTCGGCGCTCTCTTCGGGGCGGCAGACGACGATCATCTCCTGCTTCTCGAACTGGTGGATGCGGTAGATGCCGCGCTCCTCGATGCCGTGGGCGCCCTTCTCCTTGCGGAAGCAGGGGCTGTAAGAGGTCAGGGTCAGGGGCAGCGTTGCCTCATCGAGAGTCTGGTCGATGAAGCGGCCGATCATGGTGTGCTCGCTGGTGCCGATCAGGTACAGGTCCTCACCCTCGATCTTGTACATCATGGCGTCCATCTCCGGGAAGGACATCACGCCCTGCACCACGTTGCCGTGCATCATGAAGGGAGGGATGACATAGGTGAAGCCCTTGTCGATCATGAAGTCACGCGCATAGGCCAGAACGGCCTCGTGCAGGCGGGCGATGTTGCCCAGCAGATAGTAGAAGCCATTGCCGGCCACGCGGCCTGCGGCGTCCATATCAATGCCGTCGAAGCTCTCCATGATCTCGGTGTGGTACGGGATGGGGAAATCGGGCACGACGGGCTCACCGAAGCGCTGTGCCTCGACGTTGTAGGTGTCATCGGGGCCGATGGGCACACTGGGGTCGATCATCTGGGGGATGGTGTACATGATCTCCTGGATGCGGGCGGCGAGCGTTGCCTCCTCGGCTTCCAGCTCAGCCATCTTGTCTGCGTCGGCCTTGACGGCGGCGTTGTTGGCATCGATCTGCTTTTGCAGCTCAGCCTTCTGTGCCTCGTCGGTGCACTTCTTCAGCTGGCCGAACAGCGGGCCGTTGGCCTTGCTCAGCTTGTTGCGGGCCGCCTTGAGGGATTCGACCTCCTTCAGGCACTCGCGGTACTTGGCGTCCTTCTCAACGACCTCGTCCACGAGGGGGAGCTTGGCGTCCTGGAACTTCTTCTTGATGTTTTCCTTGACCGCGTCCGGGTTCTCACGGACAAATTTGATATCAAGCATGATTTACTCTCCTTACTCTATTTCATTCGCGCGGGGGCGCATCGTCCCCGTGCCGTTCAAAGGCGGGAGCCCGCCCTCAATCGCATGATTGTTGATACTGGCCCAGCAGGTTTGCAAAGGCCCGGAGCTGTTCGTCCGAATAGAAATGCACCGTCAGCCTGCCCTTGCCGCCATGGTATGCGACGTTGACTTCGCTGCCCAGCACCTCTTTCAGGCTCTCCTCCACCTCCACCGGCAACGTGTCGATGGGGGCCGGTTCGGCGGGGCCTTTGGCGGGCCGTGCCAGCTTTTTGCAGAGCACTTCGGCCTGCCGGACGTTCAGTTCATGGTCGGCGATCATCTGCGCGGCCTGCTCCTGCAGCTCCGGCGTGGGCAGGCCCAGGATGACCTTGGCGTGGCCGGTGTTGAGGAAGCCGCTCTTGAGCAGCTCCAGCACGTTTTCCGGCAGGTTCAGCAGGCGCAGGCTGTTGGCCAGCGCACTGCGGCTCTTGCCCAGCTTCCGGGCGGCCTGCTCCTGGGTCAGGTCGCAGCGGGTCATCAGCTCACGGATGCCCATGGCCTCTTCCACCGGGTCCAGGTCTTCGCGCTGCAGGTTCTCCACCAGCGCGATCTCCATGGCCTGCTCGTCGGTGACGTCCTTCACGACGACCGGCGCTTCGGTCAGGCCCGCCATCCGGCAGGCCCGCCAGCGGCGCTCGCCCGCCACGATGAGGTAGCCGCCGGACACCTTGGGCCGCACCGCGATGGGCTGGATGAGGCCGTGTTCAGCGATGCTGGAGGCCAGCTCGGCCAGTGTCTCGTCATCAAAGGTCTTGCGGGGCTGGTCGGGGTCAGGCTCGATCTCCCGCAGCGGCAGGGTCTCGATTGTTGCATTGTCGGGCTCAAAGCTGGGCGAAACGTCCTCGAACAGACTTTCCAGCCCTCGGCCGAGGCCCCCTTTTTTCTTTGCCATCTCCTTATACTTCCCCCTGCTTTACTTCTTCCAGCGCATTTTTCGGTTCGGCGGGTGCACTGCTGCCCTTGCCGCGCCGTTTGGCAGGCTCGTGCGGGCGGTTGTTCTTCACGAACTCAATGGCGAGGTCCATGTAGGCCTCGCTGCCCTTGCCCTTCGGCTCGTAGAAATTGATGGGCTGGCCGTAGCTGGGCGCCTCCGAAATGCGGATGGTGCGCGGGATAGTGGTCTTGTAGACCTTGGCCCCGAAGTACTTTTTGACCTGCTCCACGACCTGCATGGTCAGGTTCAGGCGGCCGGAGAACATCGTGAAGACCACGCCCTCGATGTCCAGATAGGGGTTGTACTTCTTGCGGATGGTCTTCAGGGTGCTGATGAGCTCAGACAGACCTTCCAGTGCATAATACTCGCACTGGATCGGGATCAGCACACTGTCGCAGGCGCACAGACCGTTCAGCGTCAGCAGGTCCAGGCTGGGCGGGCAGTCGATGAAGATGAAGTCATAGTCCTTCTGCACCTCGGCCAGCGCCTTGCGCAGGCGGCTCTCGCGGCCGGGCAGGTCGATCATTTCCAGGCTCGCGCCCGCCAGCCGGGTGTTGGAGCCAATGACGTCGGTGCGGAACTCGGTGTTCCGGATGGCCTGCCGGGCGCTCGCCTCGCCGATGAGCATCTCGTACGTCCCCAGCTCGACGCTCCGCTTGGGGATGCCGTAGCCGGTGGTGGTGTTGCCCTGCGGGTCCAGATCCACGATGAGCACCTTTTTGCCCAGCGCCGCAACACAGGACGACAGATTGACGGCCGTGGTCGTTTTGCCCACGCCGCCTTTTTGGTTTGCAACTGCAACTATTTTTGCCACGCGCGTTTTCTTCCTCTCAGGAAAACTTTTTGTTCCACATGGAACATTCGAGGTCGGGCCGCCGTTTTCCCGTCTGCGGACCCCTTTGTTCTTTAGTATAGCACATCAGCGCGGCTTTTTGAACCCGATTCTTTATAATTTTACGCGAAAACGGCCCCGCGTTCGCAGATTTTGCTTCCCCCGTTCGATTTTTTCAAATTCTTTCGCTTCCCGGCGCGTTTTTGCTGTTGTTTTTTTCGGCTCCGGATGTTCCACATGGAACATTTCTGCCCTCCCCTATTTCTGGGCCGCAGCGGTGGGGATGCGGACGGTGTACTCAATGTAGCCGTCCCGCTCCTCACGGTGGGCGGTGGCGGGCACGCCGTTGTCGGTCATCAGGCGGATGGCGTGGTCGATGGTGTTCACAAAGATGCGCACATCCTTGACCATCGAGATGCGGTGCTTTCCCTGCGACGTCTCGTTCAGCAGCTGGTCGATGTAAAGGTCGGTCGCGCGGGCGTTCATCTTCCGTTTGGCGATCATGATGAGGGCTTCGCTGCGGCGGTTCTCCGGCAAGCGGAGGACGGCCCGCGCGTGGCGCTCAGTCAGGCCGTTGTCCAGAATGAACTGCCGCTGGTCCCCTGTCAGCTGCAAAAGGCGGAGCTTGTTTGCCAGAGTCGGCTGTGCCATCCCCAGCCGTTTGGCTGCTTCGGCCTGCGTGCAGTCCCACAAAACCATCACGTCCCGCAGGCCCTGCGCCTGCTCAAATGGGTTCAGGTCTGCCCGCTGCAAATTTTCGAGCAGGCCAAGCGCGGCGGTGCGCTGGTCGGTGAAGTTGCAGACGATGGATGGAATGGTCCCCATCTTCGCCAGCTTGCAGGCGCGGAGCCGCCGCTCCCCCGCAACCAGTTCATAGCCGCTGTCGGTCTTCCGCACCGTGATGGGCTGCAACAGACCGTTTTCCCGGATGCTCTGGGCCAGCCCCGCAAGCTCCTGCTCATCGAAGGTCGTGCGCGCCTGATACGGCGAGGGATGGATGTCTTCCACCGGGAGCTGCACGATCTTTCCAGCGGATCTTCTACGTTCAAACATAAGAATACCCCTTTCACCAAAGTATGCGCTTGTTTTCAACAATTTCTCAGGAAAAGGTGGAAAACAAGCCTCGTTCCATCCCCAGTGTACCAGAAAACAAAACACCCTGCCAGAGGTTTCGTTCGGCAGGGTGTTTTAATTTTATCTCGATATTTCGTTATTTCAGCGGCGATTTTGCGATTTTTCCACCATTTCTGGGGTACGCTGTCGGAGTTTGCGAAATCTTTTTGCAGAGGATGAGGGTGCGGGTGTCGCCGCCGGGCAGATGCAGGGTGCGGGTCTCCTGATACGCGCCGCCCAGCTTCCGGATGGCGCCGCGGGCTGCCGCGAGTTCCTCCTCACCGGAAGCGCCCTTCATTGCCAGAAAGCTGCCGCCAACCTTGACCAGCGGCAGGCAGTATTCGGCCAGCATCGGCAGAGCCGCCACCGCGCGGGCCGAAGCGAGGTCGAACTGTTCCCGCCAGCTCTTGCGGGCTGCTTCCTCAGCGCGCTCCTTGGCGAACTCCACCCCGGTCAGGCCCAGCTGGCCGCAGGCATATTTCAAAAACTCCACCCGCTTGCCGGTCGGCTCCATCAGGGTCAGTTCCAGTTCCGGTTTGTAGATCTTGGTCACGATACCGGGGAAACCTGCCCCTGCACCGACGTCCACCATCTTCCCTGCCACTTCCGGCTGCGCGGCAAAGAGCAGGCTGTCGAGGAAGTGCTTGTCCTCGATGCCCTCCGGGTCGGTGATGGCGGTCAGGTTGACCTTCTGGTTATACTCCACCAAAATCTCTGCAAAGGCGTCCAGCTGGTCGAGCTGGGTCCCGGTCAGCGCAATGTTCCACGTGGAACACTTTTCTTCCAGTCTGTTTTTGTCGATCATCGTTTGTTCCTTTTCGTTTCAGGTGTTTCGCGTGTTCGGACGGGTCATTCCCCGGTGAGCTTTACGTAGGTCGGCGCATGGTGGCCTCTCCTTTTAGGAGAAGAGGCCTTGGCATTCTCTCTCAATCTTTCCGGGGGCCTGCGGCCAGCGCGATGCTGAGCTGCGCCACATCCGAGGGCGACACGCCGGGGATGCGCCCCGCCTGCCCCAGATTCTTCGGGCGGATGCGCGCCAGCTTCTCGCGGGCTTCCAGCGTCAGGCCGGTCAGGGCCTCATAGGCGAACCCCTCCGGGATGAGCGTCTTTTCATGGCGGGCCACGTCGCGGATCATCCGATCCTGCCGGGCAATGTAGCCCGCATACTTGATCTCCGTCTCCAGCCGCTCGGCCAGCATGGGGGTGATCTCCTCCCCCCAGCCGATGACGCCCGCGAGGAGCGGATAGGAGATCTCCGGGCGGCGCAGCAGCTCTTCGGCGATGCCGCCCTCCGCTGCCGGGGCCAGACCCGCCGCTTCCATCGCGGCCCGCAGGTCGGCGGTGCGTAGATGCGTTTCGTGCAGGCGGCGGCGCTCCGCGTTCAGAATGGCCTGTGTGTGCTGGTATCTGGCCCAGCGGTCATCCTGCACCAGCCCATAGTCCCGGCCGATGGGGGTCAGGCGCTGGTCGGCGTTATCCTGCCGCAGGGTCAGCCGGTATTCGCTGCGGCTGGTCATCATGCGGTAAGGGTCCATGACACCCTTGGTCACAAGGTCATCCACCAGCGTACCGAGGTAGCTCGTATGACGCGGCAGAATGAGCTGTTCTTTGCCCAGTGCATTGCGGGCGGCGTTCAGGCCGGCCAGCAGCCCCTGCGCAGCCGCTTCCTCGTAGCCGGAGGTGCCATTGAACTGCCCCGCACCGTACAGACCGCGAACGTTCTTGCTCTCCAGCGTTGCTTCCAGACTGGTCGGGTCCACACAGTCGTATTCGATGGCGTAGGCCGGACGCATGATCTCGATGTGCTCAAACCCTTTGATGCTCCGGTAGAAGGCGTTCTGCACATCTTCCGGCAGACTGCTGGAAGCGCCCTGTAAATACATCTCCTCGGTGTTCTCGCCGCAGGGCTCCACAAAGATGGGGTGGCGGTCCTTCCCTGCAAAGCGGACGACCTTATCCTCGATGGAGGGGCAGTAGCGCGGGCCGACGCCCTCGATCATGCCGCCGTAGAGCGGGCTGCGCTGGATGTTGTCCAGAATGATCCGGTGCGTCTCCGGGTTGGTGTAGGCGATCCAGCATTCCACCTTGTTGTGCATGGGCGCATCGGTCAGGAAGCTGAAGGGCTGCAGCTCATGGTCCGGGTCGCCGGGCTGGCATTCCAGCTGGGAGAAGTCGATGCTGCGCCGGTGGACACGGGCCGGGGTGCCGGTCTTGAACCGGCGCAGCGGCAGGCCCGCCGCCTTCAGGCTCTCGGTCAGGGCATTGGCGGCGTGCATCCCGTCCGGGCCGGAGGCATACCACGCATCGCCCACAAAGATCTTGCCGCCGAGGTTGGTGCCCGTGGCGATGACCACACATTTGGCCCCATACTCGCCGTTCAGCTGGGTCACAACGCCCTTCACATGGCCGTCCTCCACCTCAATGGAGACGACCTCTGCCTGATGGATGGCCAGACCCGGCGTCAATTCCAGTGCATGTTTCATATATTCGTGGTAGCGCTTGCGGTCGGTCTGGACGCGCAGCGCATGGACCGCCGGGCCTTTGCCCTTGTTCAGCATCCGGCTCTGCAGATAGGTGGCATCCGCCGCCAGGCCCATCACGCCGCCAAGAGCATCCAATTCACGTACCAGCGTTCCTTTTGCAGTCCCACCAATGCTGGGATTGCAGGGCATATTGCCGATGGCATCCAGGCTCATGGTGAACACCGCCGTCTTTGCGCCCAGCGTTGCAGCCGCATGGGCCGCTTCAATGCCCGCATGGCCTGCGCCGATCACAATGACGTCATAATCTCCTAAATGGTTCATTTTTACTTTCCCACACAAAATCGTTCAAATACTTCGTTGATGACCGCTTCCGACGCATTTTCGCCGGTCAGGTCACACAGGGCATCCAGTGCATCGTCCACGCAGACCGATACGGCATCCAGCCCGAACCCGCCTGCTGCGGCATCCAGCGCACCGGCGACCGCTTCCCGCGCACGGGTGGCGGCGGCAAGCTGCCGCTGCCCCGAAAGGCTGGCAGCGTGGGGGTCGATCTGGTTCGTGCCCAGCAGCCGCGCCACCGCCGAGGCGATGAGCTTCCGTGCCCCCTCCTCCTGGCAGCAGACCGGCAGCACCATCGCGAAATAGGGCGCGATGACTTCCGCGTCGAACCGGGTCGGCTTGTCCTCCTTGTTGATGAGGGCAATGGCCTGGCGGCCTGCACACTTCCGGGCCAGCGCAAGGTCCTCCCGCGTCAGCGGCTCCGAACCGTCGAAGACGGCCAGCACCAGCCCGGCCTCGTCCAGCTTCTTCCAGCTGCGGCGGATGCCCTCGGCCTCGATGACGTCTTCGGTATCCCGCAGTCCGGCGGTATCGAAGAGGTTCAGCCGGATGTCGCCCAGCCGGACGGCCTGTTCCACCACGTCGCGGGTCGTGCCCGCCACCGGGGTCACGATGGCCCGGTCGAACCCAGCCAGCAGGTTCAGCAGGGTGGATTTTCCCGCATTGGGTCGGCCCACGATGGCGCAGTCCACGCCTTCGCGCAGAACGGCCCCGGCATCGTAGTTCCGGATGAGGACATCCAGTTCGTCCTTCACGCTGCCCAGCACGGCTTGCAGATGGTGCTCATCCAGCTCCGGCACATCTTCCTCCGGGAAATCCACCCACGCGGCCAGATGGGCCTGCAGACTGGTCAGGGCCTCCTTTTCGGCGGCGATCTTTCTGGCCAGCGCCCCGCCCAGCGAAGCATTGGCCAGCGCGGCCCCCTGTCTGCCATCCGCAGACACCAGATCCATGACGGCCTCGGCCTGGGTCAGGCTGAGCTTGCCGTTCAGAAAGGCGCGGCGGGTGTACTCGCCCGGCGCAGCAGGCGCAGCCCCGGCCTCGATGCAGCTTTCCACCAGCCGCCGGGCCACAGCGCTGCCGCCGTGGCAGCTCAGCTCCACCACGTCCTCGCCGGTGTAGCTGTGGGGTGCCCGGAAAAAGAGGGCGACCCCCTCATCGAAAGCGTCCTCCCCTTCCAGAAATGTTCCGAACAGGGCGGTGTAACCTTTGGCCCCGGCCACGGTCCGGTCCGGGTTCGCGGGGCGGAACACCCGCGCCGCCACGGCGTAGCTCTCCGGCCCCGAAAGGCGCACCACGGCAATGCCGCCTGCCCCCGGTGCTGTTGCAATGGCTGCAATGGTCGAATCCTGCATCTGTGTCCCCTCCCGCTGGTTTGAATCAAAATTTATTGTACCACGAACCGACGAAAAAGGGAAGTTTTTCTTCGCAGGCGGCCTGTGTGCAAAACAAAAGCTGCCCCCTCCCGGCAGTTTTCCACCAGAAAGGGGCAGCATGGTTCAAAACTCAGCGATCAGATCTCGATCTTGCCGAAGCTGAAATCGGCGAAATCATCCACGCGCTCGGTGCGCTTGGGTGCTACGGGTGCTGCATCCTCCGCGTCGCGGGGCGCATAGGTGCGCTCCGGCACACTGGAGCCGCGGCCGCCGCGGCTGCCTGCCGGGCGGGGTCCGCTGCGGTAGCCACCGCGATTGCTGCCATTGCGGTCGCCGTTTCGGTTCCCGCGATAGCCGCCATTCCGGTTTCCACCGTTCCGGCGGCCGTTGCCGCGCGGGCGGCGCTCGCCGTAGGTGTTGTCGGTCTGGGCATCGGGTGCCGTGGAGTAGATGACCACACGGCGGTCACGGCCTTCGCCCTTGCTCTCGCTGCGGACGCCCTCCATCTTGCCGATGGCAGAGTGGATGATGCGGCGTTCGTAGGGATTCATCGGCTCCATGGCAAAGCTGCGGCCGGTCTTGCGGACCTTGGCACCGATGCGCTGCGCCAGAGCGGTCAGGTCGCTTTCGCGCTTGTCGCGGTAACCGGCCACATCCAGACCCAGCTTGATGTAATCTCCTTCCAGACGGTTGGCCACCAGGCTTGCCAGATAGGACAGGCTCTCCATGGTCTCGCCGCGGCGGCCGATGAGGGCACCCAGCTTCTCGCCATCCAGACGGATGATGGTGGCTTCGCCCTTCTGCACGGCGCTGAAGGTCACGTCATTGACGCCCATCCGGGTGATGACTTCCTGCAGGTATTCCACAGCGGCCTTGACCTTGCTGTTCTCTTCGATGTTGATGGGCACTTCCACCTCTTCGGCTTCCTCTGCGGGAGCAGTCTCTGCAGCCGGTGCGGCCTCCTCAGCCTTGGGTTCCTCGGCCGGAGCAGCTTCCTCCGCAGCGGGTGCGGCGGGCGCTTCCACCTTCTCCTCCACGGGAGCCGGTGCCGGTGCTTCTGCGGCGGCGGGTGCCTCCGGAGTCTTGGGTGCATCGGGTTCTTCCACGCTGACCCGCACCTTGGCGGGGGTCAGTTTCAGGCCCAAGAATCCCGTCTTCTGCGGCATTTCCAGCACTTCGTAGCTCACATTCATATCCTCAGCCTGCACACCCAGCAGGGCGCAGGCCTTTGCGCGGGCTTCATCAACCGTCTTGCCGGTTGCTTCCTGAGTACGGATCATAACCGTTATTCCTCCTCTTTCTTGTTCAGCTCACTCAGCGGAACGGTGCGCTCGTCCTTGTAGCGCTCTGCGTCCAGTTGGCGGGCATACTCCAAGCGGCGCTTGTTCATCTCGCTGGCGGAGATATTTTTCTCGACCGTCTTGCCGGTCTTCTCGTCCGTGACCTTGATGGTGGTGCTCTTCACACCGCGCTTCTGCTCCTTTTTGCGGGCTTCCATCTCCGCCAGAACTTCAGCCTTCACCTTTTCGGGGTCGTAGATCTTCTTCATGATGATGCTCTGCACAGTCATGAGGATGTTGGAGACGACATAGTACAGGGAGAATGCGCAGGGGACCGTGAAGCAGAAGAACAGATACATCAGCGGCATCATATACATGGTCAGCTTCATGCTGCCCTGCATCTGCTGGCCGGAGGCCTTCATGCTGATGTGGGTGGAGATAAACATGGTCACGATGGCCAGGACGGGGAAGATCAGCAGGGGCAGGTTCTCTGCGGCCAGGCTGTACTGGGGCACACGGGTCAGGTCGATGCCGAAGAAATCCATGTGCTGGCCGAACTCGGTGATGGTGCTGACCTGGTCCGGGGTGAAGCAGCTGGTGACGGTGCTCTCGCCCGCAATGACCTGCGCGATGATGTTGGTGTCGCGGGTCACGGTGGTGAAGCTGATGCCAAGGGTCGTCAGGGCCTCACCGGCAGCGGTCAGGGCATCGGCACCGATGTGGAAGATGCGCTGCAGCGGGCGGTACACGACCTCGATGACGCCGAACATGACCAGGAAGTTGACCAGCATGGGCATACAGCCTGCGGTGGGCTTGTAGCCCTGCTCCTGCAGCTTCATCAGCTCTTCCTGCTGCTTGTCGGGCTTGTCACGGTACTTCTTCTGGATGTCGGCGACCAGAGGCTGGTAGGCGGACATCCGGGCCATGCTCTTCTGCTGGTTGATCTGCAGCGGGATCTTGACGAGCGTGATCAGCAGGGTGAACAGGATGATGTCCCAGCCATAGTTCGGGATCAGCTTGTAGATCCACTCCATTACATAGCCGAGAGGCCAGCCGAGGATGTATAAAGGATTCATATCTTCGTCCATTCTGCCCCGCCTGTGGCGCGGGACGATAAATTTTTTATGAGAAGGACACACCGCCCACAGTTCGGTGCGTCACAAGAAGCAAACCTCTCCGTCTCGCTTTGCCCGCCAGGCCGTGCTGGCTGAAAAAGCGCGACGGTTTTTCAGGAGCGATGGCTCCGTCTGGCCCGGAAGAGCCGTGCGGCCGAGAGCTTCCGCTCCGGGCTGACCCACCTTCCCTTCGGGGGGACGGGGTCGTATCCCCAGCGGCCCAGCGGATTGCACCGGGCGATGCGGGCCGTGCCCAGCAGCAGCCCTTTCAGGCAGCCATGGGTCTGGATGGCCTCCAGCGTGTACTGGCTGCACGAGGGCGAAAAGCGGCAGTTGCGCCCAAGGCCGGGGCTGATGAAGCGCTGGTAAAATCGGATGGGCGCGCAGAGCGCGTTCCGGCATCCCTGCGAAAGGCTCATTCCTGCGGGGCCGGCTTCTGAGCCGGCGGAACGGTGGCCGAGGGCTTGGCTCCCGGCTGTTTGGCCTTGTCCGGCAGACCGGCCTGTGCAAAGAGTTTGGCCACCACTTCGCTGAGCTGCCAGCTCTTGAGGTGCGGGGTGATGCCCCGCGCCACAAACACGAGGTCGTAGCCGCCGATGTTGTAGTCCAGATGCTCGTCGATGGCCGCCTTCATCACGCGGCGGGCGCGGTTGCGCTGCACGGCATGGCCGATCTTTTTGGTGGCCGTCAGGCCCACGCGGGTCTTTTTGCCGCGGGTCTTGAGGACGTACAGCACCAGCGCCGGGTTCACATAGGACTTGCCGCGGGCATACACGCGGCCATATTCGCTGTTGCGGCGAATGGGACGATAGCGCACTCCTTCGGCGCCTCCTTTTCTGGTAAAATCAGGTACTCTGCCCAAAAGGCAAAGTTCAAAATCAGTATAGCAAAAAAACGCCGACATGAAAAGCCTGTCCGGACGTTTTTTGTGCCAAATCTTCGGAATATTTTTTAGTCAAACCGCGCGAAAATAAAAAAGAAGACCGCCAATTCGATATCAGCGGCCTTTTGTGCGCATGTTCAATTCTGCGCCGGACCCATTGCTCAACGCAGCTGGATCAGACGGTCAGGCTCTTGCGGCCCTTTGCACGGCGAGCATTGATGACCTTGCGGCCGTTCTTGGTGCTCATGCGGGTCAGAAAGCCATGAACTTCCTTGCGCTGACGCTTCTTGGGCTGAAAAGTTCTCTTCATGGTTGTATCCTCCGTAAAAACTCGTCCCCGGTGATGGGGTCTATTCTGGTCCCAAAATGGGGACAGGCTTGCAATTCAACAGTATATCGCACACTATCCCCTTCTGTCAAGCATTTTTTTCGCTTTCCAGCAAACTTTTTTCAAAACCGGGTGTGAAAAATCTTTCAACTTTTTCACTCATTCCCCGTGGAAAACTTTTCTTCCACCATATCTTGTGGCTGATTTGGGTGTTGGGCACAAGCCTTGCAGACGGACGCAGGTGCGTCTTTTCTTATGTATTATAAATTACATTATAGAATGTAGACGCAGGGAGATTTTTGTGGTATACTAACCTGGTATCAGCAGCATTGTTGAAAACTTCAATGGAGTGGATGTTTTATGGATTCTTTCAAGGACGTTTTAGAGGCCGCGCAGGCATACTGCAAAACGCAGATGGCCGAGCCGACCTATAATCTCTATATCGATGGCCTGGAGCCCATCAGCTTCGAGGACTCAAGCCACATCACCCTTTCGGTGCGGAACGACTTCATCTGCAAGATCGTGACGGACCGCTACCTCGGCCTGCTCAAGGAAGCCTTCAAGACCGTGCTGGGCTTTGATGTGGACATCACCCTCGTGGTGCCCAGCACCCCGCCGCACGAGGTCGTGCTGGCGCAGCAGTACGAGGCGAACCCCGCCTCCCCGCAGGGCAACTACGAGTTCACCTTCGAAAACTTCATCAAGGGCCCGTCCAACCAGTTTGCGTTTGCTGCTGCGCAGGCGGTCGCGGCCAACCCTTCCGGCGCCTACAACCCGCTGTTCATCTACGGCGGCTCCGGTCTGGGCAAGACCCATCTGCTGACGGCCATCCAGACCGAGATCAAGCGCACCCACCCCGATTTCGTTATCATGTACGTGACCTGTGAGCAGTTCACCAACGAACTGATCGCCGCCATCCGCGCGGGCAGCACCGAGGACTTCCGGATGAAGTACCGCGTGGCCGACCTGCTGCTGGTGGACGATATCCAGTTCATTGCGGGCAAGGAGTCCACCCAGGAAGAGTTCTTCCACACCTTCAACTCCCTGCACGACGCCCACAAGCAGATCGTCATCGCATCCGACCGCCCGGCCAAGGAGATCAAGAGCCTGGAAGAGCGCCTGCGCACCCGCTTTGAGTGGGGCCTGACCGCCGATGTCCAGCCGCCGGATTTCGAGACCCGCGTGGCCATCGTCAAGCGCAAGGCCGAGCTGCTCCACCTTGACCTGCCTGAAGATGTGGCGGAGTTCATCGCCAACCACCTGAAGAACAACATCCGCCAGCTGGAAGGCGCAGTGAAAAAGCTCAACGCCTACTACATGCTGGAGGGCATCCAGCCCGTCATCAGCGTGGCGCAGAATGCCATCAAGGACATCCTGAACGAGACCCAGCCGGTGCCCGTAACCATCGAGAAGATCGTGGGCGAGGTGTCCCGCACCTTCAACGTCTCCCCCGCCGACATCCGCGGCACCAAGCGGAACGCCAACGTCGCCTCCGCCCGCCGCGTCGCCATCTACATCCTGCGCGAAGTCACCGGCATGAGCATGGAGGAGATCGGCCGCGAGTTCTCCGGCCGAGACCATTCCACCATCGTCTACTCCCTCAAGACCATGGAGCGGGACATGAAGAACGACCAACACCTGCGCGAGACGGTCAGCGACATCATCAAAAACGTCAAGGCATAAACCCGAAGAACGTTGCGAAAGTCATACTATTTCAGGCGGTAAACCACCAAATATGGGAGAAAAAGGGGCGTTCCGGGGAAAACTGGAACAAGATGTTGTGGCAAAGGGGCGGATCTTTCCACTCTTTCCACAGAGTTTTCAACATTTAACACCCACAATCCACATCGGATGTGGAAAGAAACCGCCGACCACACGATTCAACACTTCTTCCACGACCCATTCACAACCCCGTGGAAAACCCCTGCCCCGCATGAAACCAGACACTTTCCGACTTTTCAACATCTTCCCCACCCCCTACTACGGTTACTACAACAAGTTCAATATACAGAAGACGGTTTTGCAGCCATTCCATGCGGAAGACTTCCTGAACAAACGAATCCAAAATAAGGAGAGACGATAGATTGAACATCATCTGCGATAAGACTCTGCTGAGCGCAGCCATCGACGGCGTTTCCAAAGCTGTCACCCTCCGCTCCACCATCCCCGTGCTCGAAGGCATCCTGCTGAAAGCCGAAGGTTTTCAACTAACTTTGACCGGCTACGACCTCGAAATGGGCATCGTGACCACCATCGAGGCCAATGTCAAGGAGCCCGGCGAGATCGTGCTGAATGCCAAGCTGCTCAGCAGCATGGTCAGCCGGATGCCCTCCGGTCAGATCACGATCCAGTCTGCCGAAAACGGCAAGACCACCATCCAGAGCGGCGTGGCCCAGTTTGAGATCCAGTCCATGTCGGCCACCGATTTCCCGGAGCTGCCCAACACCGGCGCCGAGGAGACCCTGAACATCCCGACCGGTATGCTGCGCGATATGATCGACCGCACCCTCTATGCCGTCAGTCAGGATGAGAAAAAACCTGCGCACACCGGTGAATTATTCGAGATCCTGCCCGATAAGCTGACCGTGGTGGCCCTGGACGGCTACCGTCTGGCCATCGTCGAGCGCCCGGTCAAGGCCGTGAAGGACATCCGGATCATCGTGCCCAGCAAGACCATGAACGAGGTCTCCCACCTGCTGGCCAACGACGACGAGGAGGCCGTCCACATCTGTGCCAACCGCCGGTATGTCGTCTTCATGACCGCCGGTTACACCATCATGAGCCGCCTCATCGAGGGTGAATTCCTCAACTATCACAATGTCATCCCGGACGGCAGCCGCACCCGTGTGACGCTGGACACCAAGGAATTTATCGAGACCATCGAGCGCGCGTCCCTGATTATTACAGAGCGTCTAAAAAATCCCCTCCGCATCAGTTTTACAGAGGGTAAAGTCGTGGTCCGCTGCCAGACCAATCTGGGCCGCGTCGTGGACGAGTTCAACGCCAAATGCGAGGGCGACGATGTGGAGATCGGCTTCAACAACCGCTATCTGCTGGATGCGCTGCGGAATGCCCGCACCGAGCAGGTCCGGCTGGAGATCAGCGGCCCGCTGAGCCCGGTCAAGGTCCTGCCCGCCGAGGGGAACGACTTTTTGTACCTCGTCCTGCCCGTCCGTTTCAAGAACGATTGAGAGGCGTAATATGCAAAAAATTCTCATCCATACGGAATTTATCAAGCTGGATGCCCTGCTGAAATATGCGGGCCTGTGCGAGACCGGCGGCGAAGCCAAGGAGCTGGTGCAGAACGGTGCCGTCAAAGTGAACGGCGAAGTCTGCACCATGCGGGGCAAAAAGTGCCGCGCCGGAGATGTCGTCGAACTGGACGGCCAGAGCGTGACCATCGGCCAGGGACAGTAAACCATGCGTCTGCTCTCACTGGAAGTCCAAAATTATCGCAACATCGCCTCGGCCAGCCTGACGCCGGGCCGGGAGCTGACCGTCATCTGCGGCAACAACGGCCAGGGCAAGACCAACCTGCTGGAAGCCATCTGGCTGCTGACCGGTGGAAAGAGCTTCCGGGGCGGCAAGGACGCCGAACTGGTGCGGCGGGGCGAATCCTTCGCCGTGCTGGAAGCGTCCACCCTCCGGGCACAGCAGGAAGAGCAGGAACCGGACACGCCGAACCGCGTCCGGATGACCATCGGGATGCCGGATTCCGCCCGGCCGGGGCGGTACGCCGCCGTGAACGGTGCCCCGCCCAAACGGGCGGCGGCATTGGCAGGCAGCTTTCCGGCCGTCGTCTTCGACCCCGGACACCTGAGCCTTGTCAAAGGTGCCCCGGAGGGACGCCGGAAATTTCTGGATGCTGCCTTGTGTCAGCTCTACCCCGGTTACCTGACCATCTACCGCCGCTATGTCCGGGCATTGCAGCAGAAAAATGCGCTGCTGCGCCATTCCAGCACCACGCCGGAACGGCCCTACGCCGAAAAGACGGCCCTGCTGGAAGTGCTCAACACCGAGCTTGCCGCGCAGGGCGAGGCCATCCAGCGGCGGCGGCGGGCCTACCTGGAACAGCTGGGCCCCCTCGCCTGCGCCAACTACGCCGAGCTTTCCCACGGCGCGGAGCGGATGGAGCTGCGCTATGCGGCCCAGTTCGAGCCGGGCGGTTTGGCCGCTCTGCTGCGGGCCCGGCAGAACGAGGAACTGCGGGCCGGGCAGAGCCTTTGCGGCCCCCACCGGGAGGACCTGGAACTTCTTCTGGACGGTCAGCCCGCCAAAGTGTTCGCCAGTCAGGGACAGCAGCGCAGCGTGGTGCTGAGCCTGAAAATGGCCGAAGCCGCTGCCGCAGCGTCCATCACCGGCGAACACCCGGTGCTCCTGCTGGACGATGTGCTCAGCGAACTGGACGACGGCCGCAAGCAGTATCTGCTGACCCGGATGCGGGAAAAGCAGACCTTCGTCACCAGCTGCGACGATACCGCCTTCCTCAAGACGGACGGCGAGGTCTACCGCATGAACGGCGGGGTGCTGACCAAACTGTAATTGGCACTCTTGCAATCACAGTGCTGAAACTGGAGGTAATACGGAATGTATATTCATCTGGGACGCGACTATGTCCTGAACGACCGGGACGTCATCGGCATCTTCAATCTGGAGACGACCACCATCTCCCCCCGCGGGCGGGAGTTTCTGAACTACGCCCAGAAGAACGGCGCGGTGGTCAGCCTTTCGGAAGAACTGCCCCAGTGCTACGTGCTGGCCGATGCACCGGTGGATACTGTGTATCTTTCGGAGCTGTCCAGCACCGCGATGAAAAAGAGAACGGAAGCGCCGTTCTGAACGGCCCGGCTGTGAAAATGAGCCGAAGGCAAAATGAAATCAACGAATCCGGCCTGCCGGAGGCTCCCGCTTTGGGGAGCCGGCATTGCAGCGCAATGCCAGAAAAGCAGGCCATTCAAATCTAACGATAAAGGGAGAAAGGATATGGCAGAGGAAATCATCACCAGCACCAACGCGGAAACCGCAACGGACCACGAGTATAACGCCAGCGAGATCCAGGTCCTGAAGGGCCTGGAGGCTGTGCGCAAGCGCCCCGGCATGTATATCGGCTCGACCGGCGAGCGGGGCCTGCATCATCTGGTCTACGAGATCGTGGACAACGCCATCGACGAGGCTCTGGCCGGTTACTGCGACCACATCGAAGTCAAGATCCTGAAGGACAACATCATCCAGGTCACCGACAACGGCCGCGGCATCCCCGTGGATATCCAGGCGGATACCGGCCTGCCCGCTGTCACCGTCGTCTATACCATCCTCCACGCCGGCGGCAAGTTCGGCGGCGAGAACTCCGGCTACAAGGTGGCCGGCGGCCTGCACGGCGTCGGCGCATCGGTCGTCAACGCCTGCTCCGAGTGGCTGACCGTCAACGTCCGCCGCGACGGCCACGAATATGAGCAGACCTTCCGCCGCGGCGACCCGGACGGCCCCCTGAAGTGCATCGGCACCGTGGAGCCGGGCATCACCGGCACCCGCGTCACCTTCAAGCCGGACCCGGAGATGTTCAAGGATACCACCGTCTACAACTTTGAGACGCTGGAAAAGCGTCTGCGTGAGGAGAGCTTCCTGAACGCCGGTGTCAAGATCACCCTGACCGATGAGCGCGAGCTGTACACCCCCGTTCTGGAGGACGGCCAGGAGGGCGACCCCTGCTACCGCACCGAGGTCATGTGCTACGAGGGCGGCATCAAGAGCTTCGTCACCTACCTGAACGAGAAGCGGAACCTCGAAGTTCTGCATCCCAACGTCATTTACCTCAAGGGGCAGACCGACCGCGGCATGGCCGAGATCGCATTGCAGTACAACTCCAGCTACAACGAGCTGGTGCTGAGTTTTGCGAACAACGTCAACACCCCGGACGGCGGCACCCACGAAGAGGGCTTCCGCACCAGCCTGACCCGCGTCTTCAACGACTACGGCCGCAGCCACGGCCTGCTGAAGGACAAGGATGAGAACCTGTCCGGCTCCGATGTCCGCGAGGGCCTCATCTGCGTCATCTCGGTCAAATTGCAGGAGGCCGAGTTCGAGGGCCAGACCAAGGCGAAGCTTGGCAACACCGAGATCCGCACCCTCGTCTCCAACATGGTCTACACCAAGCTGATGGAGTTCTTTGAGGAGAACCCCGGCGTAGCCAAGGCCATTTTCGAAAAGGCCACCCAGGCCGCCCGCGCCCGCGCCGCTGCCAAAAAGGCCCGCGAAC
>OLRK01000350.1_pt1 | contig 56843 bp, 46 predicted proteins | sample 1672911 | NCBI WGS metagenome assembly OLRK01 (sample SAMEA3136736, study PRJEB25190) | human gut metagenome | biome: human gut; feature: human-associated habitat; material: faeces | place: Austria | collected 2013
AAGGTTGAAAAACCTTGAATTTTCAATAAAAAACACTTGATTATATGAGGAGGAATGGCTATGGACAGAAAACTGGATGTACGGAAGATTTATGAGAGCGTGAAGGAAAAGATCACGTTTAAGCCGGAAGCGGCTCTGGTCCTGGGCTCTGGCCTGGGAAACTTTGCAGAGAAGGTGGAGATTGCAGAGATCCTGGACTATAAGGACATTCCGGGTTTCCCCGTGTCTACGGTGCCGGGGCATAAGGGCCGTTTTATCTTCGGCTATGTGGAGGACGTACCCATGGTGATCATGCAGGGCCGGGTACATTTTTACGAGGGGTATTCCATGGATGAGGTGACGCTGCCGATCCGTTTAATGAAGCTCATGGGCGCGAAGCTGTTATTCCTCACCAATGCATCGGGCGGCGTGAACACTGGCTATCAGGCTGGGGATTTTATGCTGATGAGCGATCATATCAGCAGCTTTATCCCGTCTCCGCTTATCGGGCCCAATGACGAGGAGGCAGGCCCCAGATTCCCGGATATGAGCGATGTGTACAGGAAAGAGATCCGGGATATCATCCGGCGGGTGGCCAAAGAGGAAAACATCCCGATCCAGGAGGGCGTTTACGTGCAGTTCACAGGCCCGGCTTATGAGACGCCGGCGGAGATCCGTATGGCCAGGACTCTGGGAGCGGACGCTGTGGGCATGAGCACGGTCTGCGAGGCCATTGTTGCCAACCACATGGGCATGAGCGTGTGCGGGATCTCCTGTATCACCAACATGGCCAGTGGGATCCTTCCCCAGCCTTTGAGTCATAAGGAGGTCCAGGAGACGGCGGACCGGGTGGCTCCTCTGTTTGAGCGGCTGGTGAAAAAGTCCCTGGCTGCCATTTACCATGAGTATCTGTGCGCGAAATAGTCAATAAAACAGGAAAGGACTGCCATGAGCGGTCCATATAAGACGGAGGCCTCTGCCTGCCGGGACCGATCAGATCCCGGGGGAACAGAGGCCTCCGTTTTCGTCCAGCCGGAGGATCTCGGCGCCCAGGAGCGCGGCGTCCTCTTTTGAGTGGGTGGAAAAAAGAAGGAGCTTTCCAGCGGTATATTCGTTTATCATACGGGCAGCCTGCCGTTTTGTGTCCGGATCCAGGCCGGTGAAAGGCTCGTCCATGAGGACGATATCAGCCGGGGCCAGGATGGCCCGCAGAATGGCAGTACGGCGCTTCATGCCGCCGGAAAATTCTGACACCGGCTTTTTAAGGGAATCTTCGGGCAGAAGGCGCTTTATGATGGCAGTCAGCTCATGGGCAGGATACCTGCGGCCGGTGACGAAGCGGATATTCTGGAGGGCGGTGTATCCCTCAAGCAGGCGGTCCTCCTGGAAAACAGCAGAAAAGGAGCGGCCCTCCAGGCCCTCTATGGTTCCGGAATCAGCGGTCTCCAGCCCCATGAGGATCCGGAAAAGCGTGGTCTTTCCAGCTCCCGAGGGAGCCATAAGGCAGCAGGGACAGCCGCTTTCCAGATCCAGGGATACATGGTCCAGCACAAGACTGTCCCCATAGGATTTTGTCAGGTCCCGGACGGTGACCCGGAAGGCGGGATCAGACGGAAGCAACATGGTTTTCCTCCTTTCCGGGAACGCCGTTTCCGGCAATGGTCTTTAACAGAAGAAGAAACAGCTTTTCAAAGACAGAGCTGACGGCGATGATCATGAGGCTCCAGGCAAAAAGATCAGCGGTGCTCAGATAGATCTTGGCCATATAAAGCCCTTCTCCAATGGAGCCGCCGGGAACGCCGATGACCTCGGCAGCGATGCCGGATTTAAAGCCCATTCCCAGGGAGGTCTTTAGGGCGTTTTCCAGGTATGGATACAGGGAGATCCGGTAAATGGAAAGGGCCTGCCTCCAGACCGGGATCCGGAAGACCCGGGCCATTTCCAGAAGTCCCGGATCCGCATGGGAGAGTCCGGCCAGGGTGTTTATATGGATCACCGGATAGACCACAAGGAAGGAAATAAAGACCGAAAGGTTTTCTGCTCCAGTCCATATGAGGGCCAGGATCACGAAGGAGGCCACGGGCACGGACTTCATGAACTGGATGGCCGGTTCCAGGATCTCGCCTGCCAGGGGCTTCCAGAAGGCCAGGGAGCCGGTCAGGAGACCCGCCAGGAAGGCCATAAAAAACCCCAGGCTGATGCGGCCGAAGGAAAACCAGAGGGCTCCCCAGGAGGCTGGGGAGGCAAGCTGTACAGCCAGGGTCTTTAAGGCATCCAGGGGCCCCACCAGAAGGATCTGGTTCTGGACGGCCAGGGACGCCAGATGCCACAAAAACAGCCAGAACAGCAGAATGGCGGTCCTTCGGGACCAGTCTGGGAATCTGTGCATGGAAGTATCTGCTCCTTTACATATAGAGCCGGAAGCTCCGGCCCGGTCATTTAGTTGGAAACGGCTCCCGTATAATAGAAGGCGTCATCCGGCAGGGCTCCGCCTGTGGAGGCGGGATTCTGGTCAAAGAGGACCTTTAAATAGCCGGACAGGGCCGTTTTCATCTCCCCGCCGGACAGGAAGGTGATATTGCAGCCAGGCAGGGCCTTTTTCGCAACGGCAGCCTTGGGAACGATCCCGGCGGCCTCGATCAGCATGGAAGCTGTGTCGGGATCCTCGGAGGTAAAGCGGATGGACGCCTCATGCTCAGAAAGGAAGGTATCCACCAGATCGCCGTGGGCGGCCAGGAAATCGTTATTTACGATGGTCACGCCGGTGATCATGCGGCTTCTGGTCTCGGCCTGCTCCTGGGCCTCATCCCAGGCCTTTGTCAGATCCAGGACCACAGAAAGGCTTTCGTTCTGGGCCAGGGCAGAAGTAACGAAGGGCTGGGGGAGAAGGCCGATGCGGCTGGGATCCTCCGCAAGGACAGAGGCCACCTCCGCAGGCTCGGATTTGAACTCCAGGGTCACATCGTTCTCGGTCAGTCCGGCAGCGGACATCAGATAGCGGAGGGAATATTCCGGAGTTGTGCCCTTTCCGGTGAGGTATACGGTCTTTCCCTCTAACTGGTCAATGGAGGTGACAGAGGTGTCGGAGGATACCAGATATAAGACGCCCAGGGTGTTGATATCAACGACGGAGATCCCGCCCTTTGTCTTGTTATAGAGGACTCCGGCAACGTTGGCGGGAAGAAGGGCGATGTCCACCTTATTTCCTGCCACCAGGGCTGTCAGCTCGTCGGCAGCTGTCACCATGGTAAATTCATAATCGTTCTGGGCTTTTCCGTTTTCTGCGTCGTCCATGAGCTTCACAAGGCCCATGGTGGTGGGGCCCTTTAGGCCGCCGACGCGGATCACTGTGCCGTCCCCGCTGCCGCCGGAGGATTCTTTTTCTGCTACTGCGGCCTCAGTGGCTTCTTTTTCACTGGTTTCAGGGACAGAAGCCTCTGCGTCAGAAGAAGCCGCAGAGGTCTGGGACTCTGCGGATCCCGCAGCGGAGGTCTCAGCCGGTTTTTCAGAACCGCAGCCTGTAAGGAGCGCCATGCCCAGGGCCGCGGAAAGAATGAAAGATGCGAATTTTTTCATAATATTAATTCCTCCTGGAATAGATTGTTTTTGTGCTGACTCCGTCCAGCATTCCAAGCTTTCCAGAAAGGCTGCTGATCTTGTCCATGGGCGCGTCCAGGACGACGCTGATGATAGAAAGGCCTTTTTCACGGTAAGGCACGCCCATGCGGCCGATAATGTATGAACGGTACTGATGGAGAAGGTCGTTGAGCTTTTCCACGGACTCTGCATTTTCCACCATGATCCCAATGAGCGCTACGCGTGTTTCCATAATCTGTTCCTTTCTGTACAGGATCTTATCGCCTTTTCCCTCAGAAAGCGCCAGCGCCCTTCGGGGTCAGTACGAACAGCTTCAATATATCATACGGGCCAGGGTTTGTCAAAGCGGCGGCAGAAATTATACGGCCTCTTAATAAAATAAAGAAAAAAGGCAAAATCTCGTTAAAAATTATACAGGTTTCATATTGCGGAGACCGTCCGGATATGCGATAATATAGAACGATATAGGATTAAGGAAAGATTTCGGAAGGATATCAGGAGGAATCAAGTATGAGGACCAATGATGAGGCATTGTTAAAGATCAAGTATAATGTTCTGCATGAAGTGGCAAAGCTGGCCTTTTCCGGAGAGCTGGATGAGAAAAGGGACGAGATCCCTTTTAAGCTGATCCCGGGACCCAAGGCCCAGTTCCGCTGCTGCGTATATAAGGAGAGGGAGATCCTCCGCCAGAGAGTCCGTCTGGCCGAGGGCAAATGTCCCAGTGGAAAGCACAGCGACAATATGATCCAGGTGATTCCCTCCGCCTGCGAGGAGTGCCCGATCACCCGGTTCGTGGTGACCGACAACTGTCAGAAATGTATGGGTAAGGCCTGCCAGAATGCATGTAATTTCGGAGCCATCTCCATCGGCCGCGACCGGGCCCATATCGATCCGGATAAATGTAAGGAATGCGGAAAGTGCGCCCAGGCATGTCCGTACAACGCCATTGCGGAGCTGATCCGTCCCTGCCGCCGCGCATGTCCTGTGGACGCCATTACCATGGATCTGGATACGGGTATCTGCCAGATCGACGAGAAGAAATGCATCCAGTGCGGAGCCTGCGTGAGAAGCTGTCCCTTCGGAGCCATCACCTCCAAGGTGTTCATCGTCCAGGTCATCAATGCCCTGAAGGCTGGAAAGAAGGTTGTTGCCATGGTGGCCCCCGCCGCAGAGGGTGAGTTTGGAGCCGACATCACTATGGGAAGCTGGAGAACGGCCCTTAAGAAGGTCGGCTTTGCGGATATGGTGGAGGTTGCCGCCGGCGGAGACATGACAGCCGCTTACGAGGCCATGGAGTGGGCAGAGGCCTATAAGGAAGGAAAGAAGATGACCACCTCCTGCTGTCCGGCCTTTGTGAACCTGATCAAAAAACATTATCCCACGCTGATCGATAACCTGTCCACCACGGTTTCCCCCATGTGTGCCGTGTCCAGAATGTTAAAGGCCAAAGATCCGGAGACCGTTACCGTGTTCATCGGGCCGTGCATGGCGAAAAAGGCAGAGGCAGCCGATAAGAGCGTGGAAGGAAACGCAGACTTTGTCCTGACCTTCGGAGAGGCCATTGAGCTGATGCGGGCCAAGGACGTGGAGCTGGAGCCGGAGGAGTATAAGGACCAGGAAGCCAGCGTGTTCGGAAAGCGGTTCGGAAACGGCGGCGGCGTTACCAATGCAGTGGTCCAGTGCTTAAAGGAACAGGGAGAGAACACTGATATCAAGGTGGCAAGATGCAGCGGTCCGGTAGACGTGAAGAAAGCGCTGCTGCTCATGAAGGTGGGAAGGCTCCCCGAGGACTTCATCGAAGGCATGATGTGCCAGGGCGGCTGCGTAGGCGGCCCCAGCAACTTAAAGCAGGAGACGACCTTTAAGAAGGACCGGGACGCTCTGATCGGAAAGGCCGATGAGAGAGGCGTATGGGAGAACTTAAAGAATTATGATATGGAGTCCTTCTCCATGCACAGGACCCACGAAAAGCAGTAAATAAGAGGCGGCGGATATGGAACAGCAGGGAAAGACAGAAAATAACGGAAACAGCAGGCTGGAAACGGGGAACATATGGAAACTGATGCTTTCACTTTCCATCCCCTCCATCATCGCCCAGCTGGTGGGGATCTTATACAACATGGTGGACCGGATGTTCATCGGAAGGATCGAAAACGGGACCACGGCCATGGCGGCCTTAAGCGTGTCCCTTCCGCTGATCACCTGTATCACTGCGTTCACAAGATTAGTGGGGATCGGCGGCGCGCCCTTATGCGCCATTAAAATGGGAAAGAAGGACCAGAGGGGGGCGGAGGAGATCCTGGGTGTCAGCTTCGCCTCCCTGATCACTGTGGGAGTGATCCTTACGGTGGTGATCCTGGTTTTCCAGAGACCCATTTTAACGCTTTTCGGCGCAGATCCCACCACCCTGGACATGGCCTGTGATTATGTGTCCATCTATGCCCTGGGAACGGTCTTCGTGATGATCTCCCTGGGCATGAATTCTTACATTACGACCCAGGGCTTCGCCCGCACCGGCATGTGCACGGTACTGATCGGAGCCATTTTAAACATTATCTTTGATGCGTTTTTCATCAACTATCTTCACATGGGTGTCAAAGGAGCGGCCATCGCCACCATCATCGCCCAGGGAATCTCCTGTATCTGGGCCCTTTCCTTTTTATTTGGAAAAAAGAGCCTGTTAAAGATGCGGCGGGAATTTTTCAAGGTGAAGAAGAAGGTGCTTCTGCCCATCATGGCTCTGGGCGTGTCGCCCTTTACCATGAGCATTACAGAAAGCCTGATCCAGATCTCCTTTAACAATCAGCTTTCCAAATACGGCGGAACTATGGCCGTGGGCACTGTGGCCATCATGTTCAGCCTGTGGCAGTTTGTAACCCTGCCCACCCAGGGCTTCTGCCAGGGGGCCCAGCCCATTATCAGCTACAATTACGGAGCCGGAAATCTGGCCCGGGTGCGGAAGGCCTGTAAGATCAGCCATGTGCTGTGCCTGGTATTTGCTACGACCCTCACAGGCCTTATGATGATCTTCCCAGGCCCCTTTGCTGGGATCTTCAGCAACGACCCGTCGCTCCTCCATTTCAGCGCCTGGGCGCTTCCTATTTATCTGGCGGGCGGAGCGATCTTCGGGGCCCAGATCAGCTGCCAGCAGTCCTTCATGTCCCTGGGACAGGCAAAGATCTCTCTGATCCTGGCCTGCTTAAGGAAGGTCATCCTTCTGGCACCGCTGATCTACATATTCCCTGTGACCGTGGGAAAGCTGCCCTTTGCGGCGGCCATGGCAGAGGAGATCGCGGAGCTGGTGGAATATCCGGCGGAGGTATTTTCTATTTTCTTTGCGGAGCCCGTGTCGGATATCCTTGCGGCGATCTGTACGTCGGCGACATTTTATGTGTTTTATAAGAGGCATTTGAAGGATTGATGGGAATAGGATAAGACAGGAAAAGGTCCCTTGGGAACCGGGAGAAGCCATAAAGACTCTCCCCGGTCTCAAGGGACCTTCGTTTTATTTCCCCAGCTTCCTCTGTACCGCTTTCACCACTTCCATAATTGGAATGATGAGTACGGCCAGTCCCAGGGCGATGGCGTATTCGTGAAGGCCGATGGGTGTGAACTCAAAGGCAGCGGCTAAGAACGGAACCTCGATGACGGCGGTGGTCAGGATCAGGGAAACGACCATTGCACCGAACAGGAAGTTGTTGTGGGTCTTTAAGGTAAAGATGGAGCCGCGGCGGCTTCTCATGTTCAGGGAGTGGAAGATCTCAACCATGGACAGGGTCAGGAATGCCATGGTGGTTCCGTCCGGGCTGTTGACAAATTCCCAGACGCCGCTTTCCACATAATGGCCCACCAGATAGGAGACCATGACCAGAACTGTTACGATAAAGCCCTGGAAGAACACGTCAAAGCCCATGCCTCCGGCGAAGATCCCTTCCTTGGGATCCCTGGGCTTCTGCCTCATGATATCGGATTCGCTCTTTTCCATACCCAGAGCCAGAGCCGGGAAGCAGTCGGTGATCAGGTTGATCCATAAAAGATGGACGGGTTTCAGGATCGTAAAGCCAATGAGGGTGGAGAAGAAGATGGCCAGGACCTCAGCCAGGTTGGAGGCTAAAAGGAACTGGATGGCCTTCCGGATATTGGCATAGATCCGGCGGCCCTCTTCAACGGCAGAGACGATGGTGGCAAAGTTATCGTCCGCCAGCACCATATCGGCCACATTCTTTGTAACGTCGGTTCCGGTGATGCCCATGCCGACGCCGATGTCGGCGCTCTTGATGGACGGCGCATCGTTGACGCCGTCTCCGGTCATGGCCGTGATCTTTCCGCGTGCCTTCCAGCCGTTGACGATGCGGACCTTATGTTCCGGCTGAACACGGGCATAAACGGAAAATTCGGTGATCCGGCGGGCGAATTCCTCGTCGCTCAGATCGTCCAGCTGTGCGCCTGTGATGGCCTGATCCGGGGAGGTGATGATCCCCAGCTCCATTCCGATGGCTACGGCAGTATCCTTGTGGTCTCCGGTGATCATAATGGGACGGATCCCAGCCTCCCGGCATTCTGCAATGGCGGTCTTCACTTCCGGACGCACGGGATCGATCATGCCGGAGAGGCCGACGTAAGTCAGATCCTGCTCCAGGAATTCCGGTTCTGTGCTTTCCGGCATGGAGGACCAGTTTCTTTTTGCAGCGCAGAGGACACGGAGGGCGCGGTCGGCCATGGATTTATTGGCGGCCAGGATAGAGGCGCGGATCTCATCGGTCATTTCCACTGCGGAGCCGTTTACCATGGCTCTGGTACAGCGTTTTAATACCTCGTCGGGAGCGCCCTTGGTGTACTGGATGATGGTTCCGTCGGCAGCCTTATGGACCGTGGACATCATTTTCCGCATGGAATCAAAGGGAGCCTCGCCTGCCCGGGGCCATGCGGCCTTCAGCTCAGGCTTTAAGAGTCCGTTTTTGGCGGCGTCATTGACCAGGGCGCATTCCGTAGGTTCTCCGATGGCCTGGCCTGCTTCGGCGTCCCATTCGGAATCGGAACAGAGAGCCATGGCTGTTTCCAGTTCCTTTTCATCGTCAGTCACATGGTCCACCACGGTCATCCGGTTCTGGGTCAGCGTACCAGTCTTATCAGAGCAGATGATCTGGGTACAGCCTAAGGTCTCCACAGCCGTCAGCTTGCGGATGATGGCGTTTCGTTTGGACATATTGGTAACGCCGATGGAAAGTACGATGGTGACCACAGCTGCGAGACCCTCGGGGATCGCTGCCACAGCCAGGGATACGGCTACCATAAAGGAGTTTAAGATGGAGCTGCCGTTGAAGCCGGAGCGCATGAGGCCTACGGCAAAGATCACGGCGCAGATGCCCAGTACCAGTACGGTCAGGATCTTGCTGAGCTGGTTTAACTTTAACTGGAGGGGAGTCTCCTCATCCTTGGCCTGGGCCAGGGCAGAGGCGATCTTACCCATTTCTGTGTCCATGCCAGTACCAGTGAGGACAGCCTTTCCTCGTCCGTATACTACGGTGGAGCCCATGTAGACCATGTTCTTTCTGTCGCCCAGGGGAATGTCCTTCTGTCCGCCCAGGGGAAGAAGCTCGGCGGCCTTATTGACCGGAACGGACTCGCCGGTGAGGGCGGCCTCCTCGATCTTCATGCTGGCGCTTTCAATGATCCGTCCATCGGCAGGAACCGCATCTCCGGCCTCCAGGACTACGATATCGCCGGGGACCAGATCCTCGCTCTTTAAGGTGACGATCTTTCCGTCACGGAGGACCTTACTGGATGCGGCTGCGATCTCCTGAAGGGCTGCGATGGCCGCTTCTGCCTTTCCTTCCTGTACTACGCCGAGAACGGCGTTAATGATCACCACAGCGATAATGATGATCACGTCTGCAAAGGATTCGCCCTGATAGAATGCCGTGATGCCGGAAATAATGGCGGCGGCGATGAGGATCAGGATCATGGGATCCGAGAGCTCTTTTAAGAACCGCTTCAGAATGGAATCCTTTTTTGCCTCCTTCAGCTTGTTCTTTCCGTACTGGGCGAGTCTTTTTTCAGCCTCGCCGGTGGAAAGACCCTGGTCGGAGGAATTCTGTGCCTTCAGCACTTCTTCATAATTTTCCAGATATTCTTTCACGTTGCCTCCTTATCCGGAAGATAGTATGCCCGGAAAACGGAAAAAAAATAAGACTTATCCTCAGAGAGATCCCTTTGGATAAGTCTCGTTGTTTTCATGAAACGGATCAGATGGAGAAATCCAGGCCTGAGCCGTATCAAGACAGGACCAGGCCGGTCGGCCATGTGTGTTGATCCTGTCACACCGGGGTGTCAACTACTCCCTTATTCGCTATTTTGTTTTGAATACCAGCGGCAGTTTTTGTCTGCCCCTTTGTTATTCAGTATTCTACCCCTGGGAAGGAAAAAAATCAAGGGTATGAATTGAAAAATTGATAAAATTTCAGCAAACTTTTTGGAAAATTTTGCTAAAAACAGTCCTAAACCTGCAATCCCTTGACCTGGCGGGCGTTGAGCTCCTCCAGCCGTTCCTTTGTGACCGCTGCCAGCTTCTCAGCTTCGCAGGGCTCATGGCCCAGGTTTTTATGGGCAGTAGCCAACATCAGCTTGATCCGGTTCAGCTGGTTTACCTCGCTGGCTCCGGGATCATAGTCCACGGCAATGATGTTGGCTTCCGGATGCTGGCGGCGCAGCTCCTTGATGACGCCCTTTCCAACGATATGGTTGGGCAGGCAGCCAAAGGGCTGGACGCAGACGATGTTCCTGGTGCCGCCCTTGATGAGCTCCAACATTTCCCCGGTCAGGAACCAGCCTTCCCCGGTCTGGTTTCCCAGGGAGACGAAGCCGCTGGCCATGGACGCCAGGTATTTGATCTTTGTGGGCGGCGTGAAGTGGACACTCTTTTCCAGGGCGATCCGCGCCGACTTGCGGAAATACTCCAGAAGGGAGATCGCCGTATTGCAGAGCCAGGCGGTGGAGTGCTTCGCCCCCAGATGCCCGGCCTTGAAATTGCTGTTGTAGAAGCAGTACAGCAAAAAGTCCATGAGATCCGGCATCACGGCCTCGGCCCCTTCGGATTCCAGAAGCTCCACGATGTGGTTGTTGGCGGTGGGAGAGAATTTCACCAGGATCTCGCCCACGATCCCCACCCGGGGTTTTTGGATGTCCAGCCGCTCCAGGCTGTCGAAATCGCGGATGATGCCGCGGATGTTCTTTGTGAAGTTCATCATACCCAGGGAGGGGCCGGAAAGCTCGCGTATACAGATCTTTTTCCATTTTTCATGCAGGGCGTTGGCAGAGCCGGGCACCTTTTCATAGGGCCTGGTGGCGTACAGCACACGCATGAACACGTCTCCGTAGACCACGGCCTGCATGGCCTTGGCGATCAGGGGAGCCGTCAGGGTGAAGCCCGGGTTGGACTCCATGCCGTTGGCATTGATGGAGATCACCGGGATCTGGGGCATCCCTGCCTTTTCCAGGGCACGGCGGATGAAGCCGATGTAGTTGGAGGCCCGGCAGCCGCCGCCGGTCTGGGTCATGACCACTGCTGTGTGGTCCAGGTCGTATTTCCCTGACAGGAGGGCGTCCATGATCTGGCCGATGACGATCAGGGACGGGTAGCAGGCATCGTTATTGACAAAGCGCAGCCCCGTATCTACGGCAGTTTTGTCGTCGTTCTGGAGAACCACCAGGTTATAGCCGAAGCTGCGGATGGCCGGCTCCAGCAGATCGAAGTGGATGGGCGACATCTGGGGGCAGAGAAGGGTATAGGTCTTCCGCATTTCCTTTGTGAAGACTACCCGGTTGTAGGCGCTGGACACGATGTTTCTGGTGTAGCGCCGTTCCTCTCTTACCCGCAGGGCGGAGATCAGGGAACGGATCCGGATCTTGGCAGCTCCCAGGTTATTGACCTCATCGATCTTCAGGACTGTATAGATCTTCCCGGCGCTGGTGAGAATATCACTGACCTGGTCCGTGGTGACGGCATCCAGGCCGCAGCCAAAGGAGTTCAGCTGGATCAGATCCAGGTTATCCCGGGTCTTTACAAAGGAGGCTGCGGCATAAAGCCTGGAATGGTACATCCACTGGTCGGTGACGATCAGCGGCCGCTCCACCTCTGCCAGATGGGAAATGGAATCCTCGGTCAGCACCGGAAATCCGTATGAGGTGATCAGATCTGCGATCCCATGGTTGATCTCCGGATCGATGTGGTAGGGCCGTCCGGCCAGGACGATGCCGTGCTTTCCGGTCTCCTCTAAATAGGAAAGCACCTCCTCACCCTTTTTCTCCACATCAGCGCGGGCCCTGGAAAGCTCTTCCCAGGCCTTATGGGCCGCAGACCGGACCTCATGCTCGGAGATCTGGAATTCATGTTTAAATTCCTGCACCAGCTGCTTTGTAAGGGTCTTTTCGTCCGTGAAGGCCATAAAGGGGTTCATGAACCGGATGTGGTTTTCCTCCAGGCCCTCCATATTGTTTTTGATATTTTCCGCGTAGGAGGTGACGATGGGGCAGTTGTAGTGGTTCCCGGCCCCGGCCACCTCATTCCTTTCATAAGGGATGCAGGGGTAGAAAATAAAGGGGACGCCCTTTTTTATGAGCCATTCCACGTGGCCATGGGACAGCTTCGCCGGATAGCATTCGGACTCGCTGGGAATGGTCTCGATGCCCAGCTCATAGATCTGGCGGCTGGACTGGGGGGACAGGATCACCTGGAAGCCCAGTTCCTTAAAGAACACAGCCCAGAAGGGGAAGTCCTCGTACATGTTCAGCACCCGCGGGATCCCCACAGGGCCGCGGAAGGCCTTGTGGGCTGCCAGAGGCTCGTAATCGAAGATCCGGTGATATTTATAGGTATAAAGATTCGGGATATCCCGTTTGGCTTTTTCAACACCCAGGCCCCGCTCGCAGCGGTTGCCGGAGATGTACTGTCTTCCTCCCTCAAAGCGGTTGATGGTCAGGACACAGTGGTTGACGCAGCCGCGGCACCGGCTCATGGTGGTGGTGTAGGTAAGGCCGATGATCCGGTCCAGAGAAAGCATGGAGGTCTCCTTCGGGTGGAGGTTATACCGTTCCCTGGCGATCAGCGCAGCGCCGAAGGCGCCCATGATCCCGGCAATATCCGGCCGGATGGCGTTGCCGCCGGAGATCTTTTCAAAGCTCCGCAGTACGGCGTCGTTGTAGAAGGTGCCGCCCTGTACCACCACATTTTTTCCCAGGTCTGAGGCGGTAGTGATCTTGATGACCTTAAATAAGGCGTTGCGGATCACCGAGTAGGCCAGGCCTGCGGAGATATCGGCCACAGACGCGCCCTCCTTCTGGGCCTGCTTTACGTTGGAATTCATAAAGACCGTGCACCGGGTTCCAAGATCAATGGGATTCTGGGCAAACAGCGCCTCCTTTGCGAAATCCACCACGCTGTAATTTAAGGATCTGGCAAAGGTCTCGATGAAGGAGCCGCAGCCGGAGGAACAGGCTTCGTTGAGCTGGACGCTGTCCACGGTTCCGTCTTTGATGCGGATGCATTTCATGTCCTGGCCGCCGATGTCCAGAATACAGTCCACCTCCGGATCGAAGAAGGCTGCGGCATAGTAATGGGAGATGGTCTCCACCTCGCCCTCGTCCAGGAGAAAGGCCGCCTTTAAAAGGGCCTCTCCGTAGCCGGTGGAGCAGGAATAGGCGATCTTTGCCGTTTCCGGCAGCAGGGCTTTGATCTCTTTTATGGAAGCGATGGCTGTGGCCAGGGGGCTTCCGTTGTTGCTGCTGTAAAAATGGTAAAGCAGAGAACCGTCCTCGCCCACCAGAGCTACTTTGGTGGTGGTGGAGCCGGCATCGATGCCCAGGTAGCATCTGCCGGAATAGGAGGCCAGGTCTCCGCGTTTTACCTTATACTGGTTATGGCGGTCCAGGAATTCCTGGTAGTCGGCCTCATCCTTAAATAAGGGGTCCATCCGCTTTACCTCGAAGTCCATTTTGATCCCGCCGGAAAGGTCGGAGATGAGCTGATCCAGGGAAAGAGCCATGGTTTCCGGGGCATTCATGGCCGCTCCTACGGCTGCGAACAGGTGGGAGTGGTCCGGGGCGATGATGGCGTCGCCCTTTAAGTTCAGAGTCCGGATAAAGGCCTCCCGGAGCTCGGAAAGGAAGTGGAGCGGGCCGCCCAGGAAGGCCACGTTGCCGCGGATGGGTTTTCCGCAGGCCAGGCCGCTGATGGTCTGGTTGACCACGGCCTGGAAGATGGAGGCCGCCAGGTCCTCCCGGGTGGCCCCCTCGTTGATCAGAGGCTGGATATCGGATTTTGCAAATACACCGCACCGGGCCGCAATGGGATAGATGGCCTTGTAATTTTTGGCGTATTCGTTGAGGCCTGCGGCGTCGGTCTGTAAAAGGGAGGCCATCTGATCGATGAAGGAGCCGGTCCCTCCGGCACAGATGCCGTTCATCCTCTGGTCGATGCCGCCGGAGAAGTAGATGATCTTTGCGTCTTCCCCGCCCAGCTCAATGGCCACGTCGGTATCGGGCGCATAATCCTGTAAGGCCGTGGCAACAGCCACGACCTCCTGGGTAAAAGGAATATTCAGATGACCGGAAAGGGCCAGTCCGCCGGAGCCGGTGATGCTGGCGCTGACCTGGAGCTCTCCCAGCCTTTCGCGGGCCTTTTTTAAGAGCGCGGCCAGGGTCTCCTGGATATTGGCGTAATGGCGCTCATAATCTGCAAAAAGTATCTGATTGTCATTGTCAATGACAGCAGTCTTTACGGTGGTAGAACCGATATCGATCCCAAGACGGAATGTTTGATTCATGTGAGCGGGGAAATCCCCTATCCTCCTTAATCTGACAGCAGAGAGGATCGCTCCCCTCTGCCGTAAAATATCTTATGTTTATTTTATTATAGAAAGAACGTCCGGAAGCCCCTCCGGACTGCGCCAGAGCCGCCCGCAGGAGCCGGAATACCGGAAAAAATGGTAAAACGGACCTGCCGCGCGAGGGCGCTGGATGGTTACAGTATATCATAATTTCAGCGGGGAAAACAATAGACACAATTCCCAATATGTTGACAAAAAACGCTAAAAAACCGTTAAGGATGGAAAGAACAGGAGGCCGCGCCTAAAGGATTTGACAAAAGGAAGGGGGGCGAATTATAATAGCAATCAAAATAAGAAAAGGATCTATTGGGTGGGAAAGGAAATTTAGAATGAATCAATGGCTGAACAAGATGGAACGGAAGCTGGGGCGGTATGCGATCCCCAATCTGATGAATTATGTGGTGATCCTCTACGCCGTGGGAGCGCTGGTCTGCTGGCGGGCCCCGGAGCTTTACTTTGAGTATCTGATGCTGGACGCCAGGGCGATCCTCCACGGCCAGATCTGGCGGATCGTGACCTTCCTTATGTGGCCCCTGTCGGGCGACCTGTTTTTAAACGTGCTGGTCATTTACTGTTATTATAACCTGGGCCGGACCCTGGAGGCCGTGTGGGGCTCCTTCCGGTTCAACGTATATTTTTTTATGGGGATCATCGGCCATGTGCTGGCGGCCATCCTTATTTATGCGCTCACCGGCAGGATCTACCCGCTGACGGCAGAATATCTGAATTTTTCCTTATTCTTTGCCTATGCGGCCACGTTCCCGGACGCCCAGTTCTTACTGTTTTTTGTGATCCCCATTAAGGCCAAATGGCTGGCTCTGTTTGACGGGGCTTACTTCCTTTACGGAATGATCTTTGGCGGAATGGCATCCCGGATCGCCATCGTCATGTCCTTATTGAATTTTATCCTGTATTTTGTCATGTCCAGAAGCGGGAGATACAACCCGAAGGAAATAAAGAGAAAACAGCAGTTCAGATCCCAGGTCACCCAGACGGTCAGGGAAGCGAAGCAGAATGGCCGTCACCGCTGTGCCGTCTGCGGCCGCACGGATCTGGACGATCCCGAGCTGGTATTCCGCTTCTGCTCAAAATGTGAGGGGGATTACGAATACTGCCAGGACCATCTCTACACCCATAAGCATGTGACAAAGGGCGGAATGGATCCGCGGCAGAAGACATCATAGGAGGCAAAGCGCCAGAATGAAAAAAACAAAGATCATTTGTACCATGGGACCGAACAGCGATGACCGGGAGGTCATGAAACAGTTGGTGTTAAATGGAATGGACGTGGCACGGTTCAATTTTTCCCACGGAAACCATGAGGAGCACAAAAAAAGATATCTCCAGCTCCGTCAGGTGGCGGAGGAAACAGGGATCCCGGTGGCGGCGCTGCTGGACACCAAGGGCCCGGAGATCCGTACTGGCATTTTGAAGGACGGAAAGAAGATCACCTTAAAGGAAGGCCAGGAATTTACCCTTACCACAGAAGAGGTCGTGGGGGATGAGACCATGGTCCATATCAATTACGACGGCCTGAACGGAGATGTGAAGGCGGGAGACCGGATCCTCATTGACGACGGCCTGATCGAGCTGCATGTGAGGGAGGTCCAGGGTCCCAGGATCGTCTGTCTGGTGGTAAATGGCGGCGAGCTGGGCGAGAGAAAGGGCGTCAACGTGCCAGGCGTAAAGATCAAGCTTCCGGCCCTGACAGAAAAAGACAAGGATGATATCCGTTTTGGGATGGAGATGGGCTTTGATTATATTGCCGCCTCCTTTATCCGCTCGGCGGACGCCATCCGGGAGATCCGGGAGATCCTGGCCGAGGGCGGCTCCTCCATGGGCATCATCGCCAAGATCGAAAATGAGGAAGGACTGGAAAATCTGGACGATATCATTGAAGAGAGCGACGGCATCATGGTGGCCCGGGGCGACCTGGGCGTGGAGATCCCGCCGGAGAAGCTGCCCCATCTCCAGAAAATGATGATCGAAAAGTGCAGTGAGGCATGCAAGGTGGTCATCACAGCCACCCAGATGCTGGATTCTATGATCCGGAATCCCCGTCCAACCCGTGCGGAGGTGACAGACGTGGCCAACGCAGTCTACGACGGCACCGATGTGGTAATGCTTTCCGGTGAGACCGCCAACGGAAAATATCCGGTGGAGGCTTTGAAGATGATGGTCCACATCGTAGAGGAGACGGAGTCCCACCTGGACGATTCCTTCTATAAAAGAAGACGGGTATCTGACGACAACAGCCACAGCATTTCCAATGCGGTCTGCTATTCCTCCGTATCCACGGCCCGGGCTCTGGGGGCGAAGGTCATCATTGCTCCCAGCATCAGCGGCTACACGGCCCGGATGCTTTCCAAGTGGCATCCGGCAACGATGGTGGCGGGCATGTCCCCCAGCATTGATACAGTCCGCAGAATGCAGCTTTATTGGGGCGTACATCCGTTCCAGGCAAAGAGAGCGGAGTCCACGGATACCCTGATCATGAATTCCATCGACGCCTTAAAGGCAGAGGGACTTGTGAAGGAGGGTGACCTGGCGGTGGTAACTGCCGGAGTCGTGAGCCATTCCCGCAGACATGAACCGGCCACATCCACCAATATCATGCGGGTCGTAACCGTAGACTGATCCAGAGGGGGCGGTCTGCCATAAACAAAGGAGTATATTGATATGGAAAAGAAACCATTTGCGACCAGGGAAAAGCTGGAAGAGATCGCAAAAGAATATCCCACGCCCTTTCATCTTTACGATGAAAAGGGGATCCGGGAAAACGCCAGGGCTCTTAAGGAGGCATTTTCCTGGAATCCGGGCTTTAAAGAATATTTTGCCGTAAAGGCCACACCGAACCCGTTTATTTTAAAGATCCTTCAGGACATGGGCTGCGGCACCGACTGCTCTTCCGAGACAGAGCTGATGCTGTCGAAGGCCTGTGGCTTTACGGGCCACGACATCATGTTTTCCTCCAATGATACGCCGCCAGAGGAATTTAAAATGGCGGATGAGCTGGGGGCCATCATCAATCTGGACGATTTTACCCATATCGCCTGTGTGGAAAAGGTCCTGGATACGTTTCCGGAGACCATGAGCTGCCGGTTTAATCCCGGCGGCCTGTTCCGGATCTCCAACGATATCATGGACAATCCGGGAGATTCCAAGTATGGAATGACAGAGGAGCAGCTGACGGAGGCCTTCCGGATCTTAAAGGATAAGGGAGTAAAGCACTTCGGGATCCATGCGTTCCTGGCCAGCAATACCGTTACCAACGAATATTATCCGCTTCTGGCTAAGATCCTGTTTGAACTGGCAGTCCGTGTGAAAAACGCCGCAGGCGTCCACATTGCCTTTATCAATCTTTCCGGCGGCATTGGCATTCCATACCGCCCGGACCAGGAGCCCAACGATATCCGCGTCATCGGAGACGGGGTGAGAAAGGTTTACGAGGAGGTTCTGGTCCCGGCCGGCATGGGAGACGTGGCTATTTTCACAGAGCTGGGCCGCTTTATGCTGGGGCCCTACGGAGCCTTAGTGACCCGGGCCATCCACGAAAAGCATACCTATAAGGAATATATCGGCGTGGACGCCTGTGCGGTGAACCTGATGCGCCCGGCCATGTACGGCGCTTACCACCATATTACGGTCATGGGAAAGGAGAACGCCCCCTGCGACCATAAGTATGATGTGACCGGCTCCCTCTGCGAGAACAACGATAAGTTTGCGGTGGACCGGATGCTGCCAGAGATCCAGATGGGAGATCTCCTGTTCATCCACGACACCGGAGCCCACGGCTTTTCCATGGGGTATAATTATAATGGAAAGCTTAGGAGCGCAGAGCTTCTTTTACAGGAGGACGGAAGCGTCCGCATGATCCGCCGCGCGGAGACACCAAAGGATTACTTTGCAACCTTTGATTTCTGCGGGTTATTAAAGGATGTGGAGTAGTTTGCTTGTGCAGAGAATCAGGGCTAAATAAAAAGGAGGCAGGTCTGTACTGGAAAGAAACCAGGGCAGACCTGCATTTGTATAGAAGAGAAGTTTAGATTATTTAACGTTATTATAAAAATCCAACTCAACTTGATGACGCAATTTCTCAGATGTGAGAAAATCATATCCTGTTTGAGCCATAGCAGCAGAAGAAAGTATCATTTGTTCTGTTGCAGTATTTGTCATTGTTGCGAAAGCAAAGTCTTTGTTATGAAGGACCAGAGATGTATTTTCTGTTATTGCAATCCAGGGATGGATAGTTGGAACAACATGGCTCACATTTCCAATATCTGAGGTAGCACTATAACCAGTAGGTTCCTCTAAAATAAAGGAGGATAAGGACTGATAATTTTTCGTAAAAGCTTCAGATAAAGCTTCGTTTGTAACAAGATTATCTACTCTGTTTTCAAATTCGGTTACTTTAACTTCTACATCAGATGCTTTGGATGTTTGCACAACACACTGAGAAACACGATCCATATATTCGTTTAGTTTGTGCTTGTTGGCGGCTCTAATGTAAAAACGCATGGAAGTATAGTCGGGAATGATATTAGGACGGCTGCCGCCGTTGTCAATAATGCCATAAATATTTGCGTCGGGAATGTACTGTTTTAAATTATTGATATTTAAATATGACATTACCATAGCATCGAGAGCATTCTTACAATATTCTTTTGGCTGTGCAGCATGTGCGGATGAGCCAAAAAATTCAAATTGTAAGGCACCTAGACCTAAAGTTGCGCCGCTCTTTACAGACGAAGAATAAGGATGGCACATGATTACTGCATCTACATGATCAAAGGCCCCTTCTCTGACCAGAGTGATTTTTCCACTGGTACTTTCTTCGTCAGGAGTTCCATATACAATGATTTTTCCACCTATTCTATCAATGACTTTCTTTAATCCACAGGCGGCTCCAAAGCTCATCGCAGCAATCAAATTGTGGCCACATGCATGTCCTATGCCAGGAAGAGCATCATATTCGCAGAGAAAGGCAATCGTTGGGCCTGGTATTTCACTGGAGTATTCGGCACAAAAAGAGGTTTCCATGCTGCAAAAATTTTGTGTGACAGTAAAACCATGGGAACAAAGCTTTGAGGAAAGAAGGTTACAGGCAATATACTCTTCAAGCCCGAGTTCGGGGTTATTATAGAGAGTTTCACGAATTTCCAAAAGCTCTGATGCGATGTTTTTGATTTCTGTTAAAATTTCAGATTTTATATCCATAATATTCCTCTCTTTTAAAACGGTCCCAAGTGAATAAGTTGTGCAATGATTACTACGATGGCCCCTCCCAGATATTGAAGACCAATTAATGGAAGAATCCATTTCACCCATTTTTCCCAGGGGATTTTAGCAAGGGAAAGGGCTGCCATAAAATATCCAGAAGTTGGTGTCAGTATATTGGATATTGCATCGCCTAACTGGAACGCGACCACAGTCGTTTGCCTGGTGACGTTGATCAAATCCCCAAGAGGGGCAAGAATAGGGATTGATACAGCGGCCTGTCCAGATCCAGATGGAATCAGGAAGTTTAACAGGCACTGGAAAATATAGATTCCCAGGCTGGAAATCGTGGCTGGAATTTGTGATAATACATTTGCGGATGAAAACAGAATTGTGTCAATTACATTTCCGTCTGTTAAAATAACTAATACTGCGCGGGATAATCCAACAACGGTTGCTCCTACTGCCAGAGATTCCAGGCCTTCTGCAAAGACTTTAGCATACTCATTTAATTTCATACGGAAGACTATTGCAGTTAAAATAGAGGATGCAAGGAAAAGAGATGACATCTGTGTGATTCCCAATCCAAGTTTCATAACCCCAAATACTAAGAGAATCATCATACCAAAGAAGATGACAAGAACTGCTTTATGCTTCCCGGTAAGTTTTTCAAGTTTATTTAAATCAAGGGTATCAGTACGTTGGCGGTCAATTTCATACATGACGCTTAACTGAGGATTTTTTCGTACCTTCATAGCATAGCGGTATACATAGGAACAGGAAATTGCGAACATGAAAACAAGAGCACACATTCTAAACTGCCAACCACTTAGAAGTGGAAGCTCAGCAATTGACTGGGCAACTCCGCAGGTAAATGGACTCATGGATGAACAGGAAACTCCAGTGCAGGCCCCAACTAATGCGATGGCAGCACCTGTAATGGAATCAAATCCCATGGACATCGCAAGCATTACCATGATGGCAATGAAGGGAAGTGTCTCTTCTGCCATTCCAAATACAACCCCTCCTGCGGCAAATGAAGCCATAAGAATAGGAATTAAGAATTTGTCTTTCCCGCTTTTGGCACCGGCAACTGCAATCTGCCCAATCCCAATTTTTATCGCATCCGTAGACTGGATTACATTGAAGCTTCCACCCATAATTAATAAGAATGCAATAATTTCAGAAACTTCTCCAATGCCAACGGTGATTGAATTTAATGATTCGAACAGGTTTACTGGTGAAGGCTCTACATAGGAGAAGGACTCAGGGTCAATAACCATTCTCCCATTAAGTTCTATTCTCTCAAAGTGTCCAGCAGGGATAACATAGGTAAGAATAGATGCAAAAATGATTAAAGTGAATAGGATTACAAACACATGTGGAGCAGAAAATTTCTTTTTTGAACCTTTCATATCGAATCTCCTTTCAATTGATATAATGAATGACTTTAGCAACGGCCGTTTGCTGTGAAGGGTTAATATACTCTAAATAAATAGCAATTAATATACCATTTTTTGAAAATAAACTTAAAATATATAAAAAAATATTAAAAAAGCAAAAATAATATAAAAAGCCTGTATAAACAAGATGAAAAAACATTTATCAGATATATTTTAGAAAATAATTGACATAAAATCGCAAAAAGAAAGATTTTAATGTCGAAATATGTCAATAAATGTCAAATATAAGTTGAAAAATGATATATAGCAAGGAAGTGTTTTAATAAAGATGTAAATACGCTCTCTACTATTAGCGCTTTGGGCATAGCCCCCTCTTTTTTTCTCCCATGTCCAGAAATCCGGGGTTTTTTGAATGAAAATCCAAAAAACCCGGGGAATTTGGGGATCAGACGCAAAAAATTTCCCCAGTGCCCACAAACTTGAGAAATTTTGGGTACTGGAGAAAAAATTCCGAGATTCTGCCCAAACGGGCTGGATTTCAATGGAATATGGGATATTTTCGGCTGCCGGGGCTTAGACATGAGAAAACCCCGCTTGTATCGCAGCGGGGATTTGTCATTTAGGATTTCGATTTCAAAAAGGTTTTTAGGATAAAGGATTTAAAATTTGTATCGTGCATTTCTTATGGTTAAAGTATAGCACGTTATGCTAGAAAATGATTGTATATTCTTTGAATGAATTATGAAGATTTTCTTAAGATTTGAAATATCTGGAAAAAACGCCGGATGGGCAAAACGCTTTCCCTGGAATATCCTATTTATAAAAGGACTCCGAGGAAATCATATGTGAATCGTGTAAAGGAACAGATCCGCTGCCGGGACGCCTATACCCTGGGGCTTACGGGGAGGGGCGTCTGCGTGGCGGTGCTGGATACAGGGGCATATCCCCACAGGGATTTTGAGGACCGGATCTCGGGCTTTGCGGATGTGGTGAACCACCGGCCCGGTCCCTATGACGACTGCGGCCATGGGACCCATATCTGCGGGATCATCGGGGGAAGCGGGGCCGTTTCCGACGGAAGGTACCAGGGCATGGCCCCAGGCTGTACCCTGGCGGCTGTCAAGGTCCTGGACCGGAAGGGGAACGGCTCTGCCGCCGACGTTCTGGCTGGGATCGGCTGGATCCTGGACCGGAAGGACCGGCTGGGGATCCGGATCGTGAATATTTCCGTGGGCTCCTATGGAAAGAGAGGGATGAGCGAGGATTCGGCTCTGGTAAAAGGCGTCAACCGGGCCTGGGATGCCGGGCTTGTGGTGGTGGTGGCCGCCGGGAATAACGGCCCGGCTCCCTTAAGCGTCACCACGCCTGGGATCAGCCGGAAGGTGATCACTGTGGGCTGCTCCGACGACCACATGGAGGTGCTGGTGGGAAAGAACCGGATGGTGGATTATTCCGGCCGCGGTCCCACCATGGCGGCGGTCTGCAAGCCGGACCTGGTGGCTCCGGGCTGCAGCGTAGCCAGCTGCGCCAGTCTGAGGGATAAGTACACCATAAAAAGCGGGACCTCCATGAGCACCCCCATCGTTTCCGGGGCCATTGCCCTTCTTCTGGAAAAATACCCGGACATGACCAACCGGGACGTAAAGCTGAGGCTGATGGAAACATGCCGGGACATGGGCCTTCCAAAAAACCAGCAGGGCTGGGGGCTCCTGGACGTGGAACGGCTTTTGAGATAGAACATCCGGACGCTGCAAAGGAAATGGAGTCCCAGGCGGCTTTTTCTGCGGCGTTCCATAAAATATGGGCGGGGGCTGCTTCGGTAGTCCCCGTTTCTTTTGGGTATTCTGCTGTGTTTTTTGTGGAAAACCACAAAAAAGCCGTGCGTTTCCGGGAAAAGTGGAAAAGGGGTTGCAAATAAGCGGGAAACATGCGAAAATTTACATGGATTTTACATAGGCGCGGCGGATATTTTACATACTGATGATATCCTGTCCATGATATGTAGAAAATAATCGCATGACTATGTGTATTTTACGGAGGAAGGTATGGATTTTTTTGGACTTTTATCAATGATCGGAGGTCTGGCGCTGTTCCTGTATGGAATGGATACCATGGGCCAGGGACTTGAAAAGCTGTCCGGCGGCCGCCTGGAGCGGATCCTGGAAAAGCTCACATCCAACCCCATTAAGGCAGTACTTCTGGGCGCCGGCGTTACGGCTGTGATCCAGTCGTCTTCAGCCACTACTGTTATGGTCGTCGGCTTTGTAAACTCTGGAATTATGAAGCTGACCCAGGCTGTGGGCATCATCATGGGAGCCAACATCGGTACTACCGTGACGTCCTGGCTCTTAAGCCTTACGGGAATCGAAAGCGGGAACTTTTTTGTACAGCTGTTAAAGCCGTCGTCCTTCTCCCCGGTTCTGGCACTGATCGGCATGATCTTCATCATGTTCACGAAAAATGAGAAGAAAAAGAACCTGGGAACCATTATGATCGGCTTTGCCATTCTGATGTTTGGTATGGAGACCATGAGCGACGCGGTGAAGCCCCTGGCGGATGTGCCGGAATTCACCGGGCTCCTGACAATGTTCTCCAACCCGATCCTGGGAATGATCGCAGGAGCGGTCCTTACTGCCATCATCCAGAGCTCTTCTGCATCCGTCGGTATCCTGCAGGCCCTCTGCGCCACTGGAGCCGTAAGCTTTGGAAGCGCCATTCCCATCATCATGGGACAGAATATCGGTACCTGTGTGACTGCCATGATCTCTGGTATCGGAGCCAGCAAGAACGCAAGACGGGCTGCACTGGTACACCTGTATTTCAACATCATCGGAACGGCTGTGTTTATGATCGTATTCTACACGGTCAACGGCTTTATACACTTTGATTTCCTGGACGGAGCGGCCAGTGCCATGGGCATCGCTGTGGTCCACAGCGCCTTTAACGTGGCATCCACGATCCTGCTTCTGCCATTTTCCAAGGTGCTTGTGAAGTTAGCAACCTTAACGATCCCGGATGAGCAGGAAAAGGAGCTGGCGGCAGGCATCGCCGCCGGGGAAGAGGAGTTCCGCCTTCTGGATCCCCGTTTCCTGGAGACTCCCGGCTATGCCGTAGAGCAGTGCCGTCTTGTGACCACCCATATGGCCCAGACTGCCAGGGAGGGCTTTTTAAAGGCCATGGAGCTCCTGGATTCCTATGACCAGGAAAAGGCCGACCAGGTGGCTGCCATCGAGGACCTGGTGGATAAGTACGAGGACCATCTGGGGACCTATATGGTAAAGGTGGGAAGCCAGCAGCTTTCCAAGAACGACAGCCATACGGTCTCCCTGCTCCTTCACTGCATCGGAGACTTTGAGAGGATCTCCGACCATGCCATGAACTTAATGACAGCGGCCAAGGAGATGCACGATAAAAACATGGAATTCTCCAAAAAGGCAGAGGAGGAATTAAAGGTATTTTTAAATGCCGTTACAGAGATCCTGGATCTTTCTGTTACGGCCTTCGAGAACAACGATGTAAAGAAGGCTTCCCTGGTGGAGCCGCTTGAGGAGGTCATCGACGATCTGAACACCTGTGTGAAGGCCAACCACATCAAGCGTCTCCAGAAGGGAAAATGTACCATCGAGCAGGGCTTCGTTCTGTCGGATATCTCCACCAACTTAGAGCGTGTGTCCGACCACTGCTCCAATATCGCCATCAGTGTCATTGAGATCGACCGGGATGGCTTCGATGCCCACGGTTATCTGGAAAACTTAAAGCGGGACGACGATCCCCGGTTCCAGGGAATGGTGGAAAGTTACAGAAAGAAATATACGCTTCCGGCGTAAAAGAGAAAGCCGCCTATGCAGTTTCTGCCAGGCGGCGGATCTTTATCCGGAAAAGACAGGAGGAGAGCGGATATGGCGCTGATCTATGCAGTGGAAGATGATAAGAATATTCTGGAGATCGAGATGTTTGCCTTAAAAAACAGCGGCTACCAGGTGGACGGCTTTGAATGTGCCCGCGATTTTTATAAGAAGCTGGATGAGCGGCAGCCGGATCTGGTCCTTCTGGATATCATGCTGCCGGACGAGGATGGCCTTGAGATCGTCGGAAAGCTCCGGAGACGTCCCGAGACCAAGAAGCTCCCGGTGATCATGGTCACGGCCAAGACCACAGAGATCGACAAGGTCAAGGGCCTGGATGTGGGCGCCGATGATTACCTGACAAAGCCCTTCGGCGTTATGGAGCTGATCGCCAGGGTCAAGGCGGTGCTCCGCAGGACCATGGAGGAGGAGAAGTTCTTAAGCCTGGGAGATGTGTTCCTGGACGACGAAAAGCATATGGTCTATGTAAAGGACCAGCCTTGCAGCCTGACGTTCAAGGAGTATGAGCTCTTAAAGCTGCTGCTCCACAATGCCGGAATCGTGGTGACCCGGGAGATCATCCTGGAGCGTGTCTGGGGAATTGACTTCGAGGGAGAATCCAGGACCCTGGATATGCATATCCGGACCCTCAGGCAGAAGCTGGGGGATGCCGGGACCATGATCCGGACCGTGCGGAACGTAGGCTATATGATCGAATAGGCGGGATGAGATGAAACGGAGAATCCATATTGAGCTTCTGGTTACGTCAGGGTTAGCCATCCTCCTGACGCTGACCTTTGCCATGTTTGTGTTTTACGGGCTGTTCCGGTCCCAGATCATCCGGGATCTGGAGACCGATGCACGGGTCATGAAGAACATGGGCGTTTTTGACGATATTTCCAGGATGGCAGAGAAAAACGGCTCCATCAGCAGCGAGGACCTGCGGATCACAGTGGTGAGCCCCGGAGGAGACGTCCTGTTTGACAGCAGCGCCGATGCGGCGGCCATGGAAAACCATGAGGACCGGCCTGAGATCCGGACGGCTCTGGAAGCAGGGGAGGGAAGCGGCAGCCGGCGCTCAGAGACCATGGACAAGAACCTGTTTTATTATGCCGTCCGTATGGAAAACGGAAATGTCTTAAGGATCTCCAGGGAGGCAGACAGCTTTTTTGCGGTATTCCAGAATATGCTGCCCACGGTGCTGGAGGTGTCCCTGGTGCTGTTTGTCCTTAGTATATTTTTATCCAATTATTTTACAAAGACCCTGGTGGGGCCCATTGAGGAAATGGCCAGGAATATTTCCGATCCCGGCCAGGAGGTGGTATACAGGGAGCTGGAGCCCTTTGTGGCCACCATCCGGCAGCAGCACGACGACATCATAAAAAGCGCCCAGATGCGCCAGGAGTTCACAGCCAACGTGTCCCACGAGCTGAAGACGCCGCTGACTGCCATTTCCGGGTACGCGGAGCTGATCGAGCACGGCATGGCGGATGCGGAGAATTCCAAGCGCTTCGCCGGAGAGATCCATAAAAATTCTGTACGCCTCTTATCCCTGATCAACGATATCATCCAGCTTTCCCAGCTGGACGGAGGGAAGAATCACAGCGAGTATGCGGATATTGATCTGTATAAGCTGGCGGCTGAATGTGTGGATATGCTGAAGATGAACGCCAGAAAGCAGAACGTGACCATGAAGCTCTGCGGAAAGCCATGTACGGTGTATGCGGATCGTCAGCTCATGGAGGAGCTCCTCTATAATCTGTGCGACAATGCCATCCGGTATAATAACCGGGGCGGCTCTGTGACGGTCACGGTGGATGAAAAAGACGGCCATGTGTTCCTTTCCATTAAGGACACGGGGATCGGGATCCCCACGGAGCACCAGGACCGGGTGTTTGAACGGTTCTACCGGGTGGATAAGAGCCGTTCCAAGGCCACTGGAGGAACGGGACTGGGTCTTGCCATTGTAAAGCATATCGTGGCCCAGCACGGCGCATCCATCTCCCTGGAGAGCCAGGCTGGGAAGGGGACGGAGATCCGGGTGGAATTTTCGGATGCCCTGAAGCAGCAGATGGAAGAACGGGCAGAGAATGCTTAAAATAAACAGACGATGGATTTTGGGGATGCCTTCCGGGCCTCCCCTTTTCTGGTTGTATCCTTCCGGGAAAAGGCCTGGAGTGTAAAACCAGCCTCCTGTTTTTTGTGGCTTTTGCCCATTGACGGCGGTGGAAAAGCCGGGTATGATAAAGCCAGACCAGAGATCTGAAAGGTCCCGGCTTTCTCACTCACCCGGCCTTATGTTTTCCGGCGGTTCCGCCAAAGTTTCCCGAAGAAATCGTTGACTTTTTCCTGGAAGTATATTATGATTGGAATATAACAGAACGTTTGTTCGCATTTGGAGGATGAATATGAATAAAGAAGATAAATTGAAAGCCCTGGACGCGGCCCTGACCCAGATCGAGAAGGCCTATGGAAAGGGATCTGTGATGAAGCTGGGAGACTCCGGCGCAAATATGAATATCGAGACGGTGCCCACCGGTTCCTTAAGCCTGGATATTGCCCTGGGACTGGGAGGCGTTCCCAAGGGACGTGTGATCGAGGTCTACGGCCCGGAGTCCAGCGGTAAGACCACCGTTGCCCTTCATATGGTGGCGGAGGTACAGAAGCGGGGAGGGATCGCCGGCTTTATCGATGCGGAGCACGCCCTGGATCCAGTCTACGCGAAAAATATCGGCGTGGATATCGATAACCTTTATATTTCCCAGCCAGATAATGGAGAGCAGGCCCTGGAGATCACAGAGACGATGGTGCGTTCCGGAGCGGTGGATATCGTGATCGTGGACTCAGTGGCAGCCCTGGTGCCCAAGGCGGAGATCGACGGCGATATGGGAGATTCCCATGTGGGCCTTCAGGCCCGGCTCATGTCCCAGGCCCTCAGAAAGCTGACAGCAGTGATCAGCCGGACCAATTGTATCGTGATCTTTATCAACCAGCTCCGTGAAAAGGTAGGCGTGATGTTCGGAAATCCGGAAACCACCACCGGCGGCCGTGCGCTGAAGTTCTACTCCTCCGTCCGTCTGGATGTGAGAAGGACCGAGTCCTTAAAGCAGAGCGGTGAGGTGATCGGAAACCATGTGCGGGTAAAGGTAGTAAAGAATAAGATCGCACCGCCGTTTAAGGAGGCTGAATTTGATATTATGTTCGGCAAAGGGATCTCCAGAGAAGGCGATGTGCTGGATCTGGCGGCAGATGCCAATATCGTGGAAAAGAGCGGCTCCTGGTACGCCTATAAGGGCGCAAAGATCGGTCAGGGCCGGGAGAATGCCAAGCAGTACCTGGCCCAGAATCCGCTGATCTGTGAGGAGATCGAAAATCAGGTGAGAGAGCTCCACGGCCTGGAGGCCCAGCATGTGGCGGCCGGAGAACCGTCCGGTGAGGCGGCCGGAGAGAGCGTCGCGCCGGCAGATGCTGGAAATATGACCGCTGGAATGGAAAAGGAAGAGGCGGAGAGATAATGAAGGAATGGAAGCTGGAAGGCGTATCCGGGCCGGAGGGACCGTCCTTACAGTCTGGGAATGCCGGGGATGAAAAAGAGGCCAGGAACAAGGCCGTCTACTATCTCCAGTTTTCCAGTAAGACCGAGTGGGAACTGCGTAAGAAGCTGGCAGAACAGGGATTTCTGCCGGCTTCTGTTGATTCTGCCATCCGTTTTGTGAAGGCGCACCGGTATCTGGACGACGGAGAATATGCAGCCCGTTATATAGAGCGGAACCAGAGGAAGAAAAGCAGGAAGCAGATGGTCTTTGAGCTGCGTCAGAAGGGGATCGATGAGGAGACGTTAAATGCGGCCTTTGAGGAAAATCCTGTGGACGAGGAGGAGCAGATCCTAAGGCTCCTGGAAAAGAAGGGCTACCGGGGAGAGGAAGCCGAAAGGGAGGAAAAACAGAAAATCTCCGCCTATCTGGCCCGAAAGGGCTTCGCTTATGAGGCCATCCAGAGGGCTATGATTAATTATGCACGGAAAAACAGAGATTGAAAGCAATATACTTGACATAATGTATAAAACAGTTTAAAATTGAAGTGTTGTACAATGAAAACTAAATAAAGGAGGTGCTCCTGTGTCACCAATAATAAGCGCGTTGATCGCAGCGGTTATTGTGGCTCCTATTACCTGGCTTGCAGCTGTGGCTTACCGGAAGAAAAGCTATGAGAGCAAGATCGGAAGCGCAGAGGAAAAGTCCAGAGAAATAATAGATGAAGCATTGAAGGTCGCAGAGACGAAGAAAAAAGAAGCTCTCCTGGAAGCCAAGGAAGAGAATTTGAAGGCAAAAAATGAGCTGGAGAAGGAAACCAGGGAACGAAGGGCAGAGATTCAGCGCTATGAGCGCCGCGTACTCAGCAAAGAGGAAAATCTGGATAAAAAAGCAGAGGCAATGGAACGGAAAGAGTCCAGCCTGGTGTCCAGAGAGGACTCTTTAAAGAAACGCACTGCCGAAGTGGAGGAACTGTTTGCGAAAGAGCAGGAGGAGCTGGAAAAGATCTCCGGTCTTACTTCTGATCAGGCAAAAGAGTATCTTCTGAAGTCTGTGGAAGCGGATGTGAAGCACGACACTGCCAAGCTCATCAAGGAGCTGGAAGCCAGGGCAAAGGAAGAAGCAGACAAAAAGGCCAGGGAGTATGTGGTCACAGCCATCCAGAGATGTGCGGCTGACCATGTGGCAGAGACCACAGTTTCTGTGGTACAGCTCCCCAGTGATGAGATGAAGGGACGCATCATCGGAAGAGAGGGACGGAATATCCGTACTCTGGAGACCATGACCGGCGTTGAGCTGATCATCGACGATACTCCGGAGGCCGTCGTACTGTCCGGCTTTGATCCGGTCCGCAGAGAAGTTGCCAGGATCGCCCTGGAGCGTCTGATCGTGGATGGACGTATCCATCCGGCCAGGATCGAGGAAATGGTGGAGAAAGCGCAGAAGGAAGTCGAGAACATGATGCGCGAAGAAGGAGAGGCAGCCGCCCTGGAGGTGGGGATCCATGGAATCCATCCGGAGCTGGTGAAGCTCCTTGGAAAGATGAAGTTCAGGACCAGCTATGGGCAGAATGCATTGAAGCATTCCATCGAGGTTGCCCAGCTTTCCGGTCTGCTGGCTTCTGAGATCGGCGTGGATGTGAGACTGGCAAAGCGTGCCGGTTTATTACACGACATTGGAAAATCTGTCGATCATGAGATGGAGGGCTCCCATGTACAGCTGGGATCCGAGCTCTGTAAGAAATATAAGGAGTCGGCTACGGTCATCAACGCAGTGGAATCCCATCATGGCGATGTGGAACCCACCAGCTTGATCTCCTGTATCGTCCAGGCAGCAGATACGATCTCTGCCGCAAGACCCGGCGCCAGAAGAGAAACGCTGGAAACATACACCAACCGCTTAAAGCAGCTGGAGGATATCACCAATTCCTTCAAGGGAGTGGATAAGTCCTTTGCGATCCAGGCAGGACGCGAGGTACGTATCATGGTCGTACCGGAACAGGTCAGCGATGACGATATGGTTCTGATGGCCAGAGAAATTTCTAAGAAGGTGGAGTCCGAGCTGGAATATCCGGGACAGATCAAGGTCAATGTGATCCGGGAATCCAGAGTAACGGATTATGCAAAATAAGAGCACAGAACAATAAGAAAGATCCGGAGGTATAGGGGGAGACCCTGTACCGCCGGATTTTTTATGTCATAGGGGCGGAAGGGGGACTGGATCCGGACACCGCATTGGGGCAGACGTTTATCGGCGTTAATTTGTGACAGTTCAGCCATGCGGAGAACCAGACAGGAAAACGCTTATGAAAACAAGTTTTCAACGCGTTTTCCCATCTGGTTCTCCGCATGGCTGAACTATTACGTTAATTTGTAAAAAAGTATTGACGATTCAGAAAATGTGGTGTAAAATCCAGAGTAACGAAAAGTTACCAGAGAAAGCCGGGGCGGTACAAACGCCCGGGAGGAAACAGGATGAACAAGAAAACGGCGATCGTATCAGTACAGATGAATATGATGGGTCTGATGTGCGGCATGGCCATGTGCGGCATGATTTTTTGCGTGGAAAAAATTGCAGACCAGAATCATTCCTGTATGGATTGTGAGTAGTCAGATATCCTGTGATCAACAAAGAGGGTAAACCGCAGTTCCTGAGGGGCTGCGGTTTTTTGTTTGCGCGGGCGGCGAAAAAAAGCGGCCGGTCCGCCGGAGAAAAGGAGAAAAACATGGAAAATAAGACTCCGATCATCCGTATGGATGGTCTTGGAAAAGCGTTTACAGGGAGCCAGGGAACGGTCCGGGCGCTGGAGGACATCAGTCTGGAGATCATGCCTGGGGAGATCTTCGGGATCATCGGCCTTTCGGGGGCAGGAAAAAGCACCCTGGTGCGGTGTATGAATTATCTGGAAGTCCCCACCGAGGGAGAGGTCTATTATGATGGAAAGCCCCTGTCGGAAATGCAGGATGCTGAGTTAAGAAAGGTCCGCCAGTCCATGGGAATGATCTTCCAGCAGTTCAATCTGCTGGCCCAGAGGACAGTCCTGGGAAATATCTGTTTCCCCATGGAGATCGCAGGGACGCCCAAGGAGGAGGCAAAGGCCAGGGCCCGGGAACTTTTAAAGCTGGTGGGACTGGAGGACCGGGAAAACGCATATCCAGCACAGCTTTCCGGAGGCCAGAAGCAGAGGGTAGCCATTGCCAGGGCCATTGCCACCAATCCAAAGGTACTCCTCTGTGACGAGGCCACCAGCGCCCTGGATCCCAATACCACCAAAGCGATCCTTCAGCTTTTGAAGGAGATCAACCAGTCCATGGGCATTACAGTCGTCATCATCACCCATGAGATGGCCGTGATCGAAGCTGTCTGCGACCGGGTGGCCATCATCGACAAGAGCCACATTGCAGAGATCGGCGAGGTGTCCCGGGTGTTCGCAGAGCCCAAGTCCAAAATCGGCCGCCAGCTGATCCTGGGCGACGCAGCGGAAAAAGTAGAATTTGGAACGGGACGGCTGTTCCGTATTATCTTTGACGGCCTGGCGTCCAGTGAGCCGGTGATCTCCAACGTGGTACTGGCATGTAAGGTGCCGGTGAACATCATGTACGCAGCCACCAGGGATATAAAGGGAAAGGCCGCAGGACAGATGATCATTGAGCTGCCGGATCATGAGCCGGACATCGAAAGGGTCCTCCAGTATCTGGACCGGGCGAAAGTACCTTATGAGGAGGTTGGAAAAAATGAACTCTAATCTGGCATTTCTGTTTTTAGAAGAACTGGGAAATACCCTGATCATGACGTTTGCATCGTCGGCCCTGGCCTATGTGATCGGGATCCCCCTGGGAATCCTGCTTGTTGTCTGGGCAAAGAACGGGATCCGTCCCAACCCCAGGGCCCAGGAGGCCCTGGGCGTGATCATCAACCTGATCCGTTCTGTTCCGTTCCTGATCCTGGTGATCGCCATCCAGAACTTCACCAGAAAGCTGGTGGGCACCAGCGTGGGAACCAAGGCCATTATCGTGCCTCTGACTCTGGCGTCGGCCCCCTATGTGGCCAGGATCGTGGAAGCATCCTTAAACGAAGTGGATCCCGGGGTCATCGAAGCGGCCAAATCCATGGGCGCTTCCACCTGGCAGATCATCGTAAAGGTGCTCCTTCCGGAGGCGAAGCCGTCTCTGATCACCAACGGGGCCATTGCAGTGACCACCATTCTGGGATACTCGGCCATGGCCGGCTTCTGCGGGGCCGGAGGCCTGGGAGCCGTTGCCATCAACTATGGCTACTACCGGTTTGAGGACGGCATCATGTGGATCGCCATTCTCTTCTTAGTGATCCTGGTACAGGCGATCCAGTCCCTGGGCATGACCCTGGTGAAAAAGGTGGACCGGAGGGCCCGTTAGGCTCACGGAAGAAAGCTCTTTAAACGTATGGATCAGATCCTGACCGGCCAAAACCAAAGCGCGCAGGCGGAGGGCGGAACGGTTTTGATATAAATGAAAACATCAAAAAGGAGAAAGATCATCATGAGAAAAAACATTTATACATTCCTGGCAGTCGCTTTTGCGGCCGGACTTTTAGCCGGCTGCGGTTCCAAAGATTCCGGTAAGGACACCACCATCGTCGTAGGAGCCAGCCCGGCTCCCCACGCAGAGATCCTGGAGGCGGCGAAGCCGGTGCTGGAGAAGGCAGGCTATACCCTGGAGATCAAAGAGTATAACGATTATGTACAGCCCAATGTGGCCCTGGATGCCGGAGACCTGGACGCCAACTATTTCCAGCACCAGCCGTATCTGGATGAATTTAATGCGGAGAAAAAGACGGAGCTGGCTTCTGCGGCTGTGATCCATTATGAGCCCTTTGGGATCTATGCCGGAAAGACCGCTTCCCTGGAGGAGCTGGCAGACGGAGCCCAGATCGCCGTTCCCAATGACACCACCAATGAGGCCAGGGCTCTCCTGCTTTTAGAGGCCCAGGGGCTCATCGGCCTGAAGGAGGGCGCAGGACTTACGGCAACCAAGCAGGATATCATTGACAATCCGAGAAATTTCGATATCATTGAAATGGAGGCAGCCCAGCTTCCCCGTTCTCTCCAGGACGTGGATCTGGCTGTCATCAACGGAAACTATGCCATCGCAGCAGGTTTAAAGGTGGCGGACGCTCTTGTATGTGAGGATTCAGAATCCATCGGCGCCACTACCTACGGAAATGTGGTAGCTGTTCAGAAGGGCCATGAGAATGATGAAAAGATCAAGGCTCTGGTGGAAGCCTTAAAGAGCGGGGAAGTAAAGAAGTTTATTGAAGAAACGTATGAGGGGGCCGTGGTTCCGCTTTCATAGAAAAGCGGCCCTCCCCTGTGCGGGAACATCTCAGGAGGGAATGGAAATGGCAAAAATCGGTTTTATTGGAATGGGCAACATGGCGACTGCCATCATGAAGGGGCTTTTAAAGGAATTTTCCCCGGAGGATATGATCTTTTCCTCTGCCCATGAGGAAAAAATGGAGCAGGTCACCAGGGAGACGGGGGTTCCCCATGCGGGCTCCAACGCAGAGTGCGCCAGACAGGCAAAGTACCTGGTCCTGGCTGTAAAGCCCCAGGTGCTGCCCCGGGTTTTTGGGGAGATCAAAGACGTGGTGACGAAGGACCAGGTGATCATCTCCATCGCAGCCGGATACACCATTTCCGACCTGACAGAGGGCCTGGGAGGCCAGATCCGGGTGGTCCGCTCCATGCCCAACACACCGGCTATGGTGGGTGAGGGCATGACGGGAGTCTGCTATGATGAAGCCCTGTTCACCCAGGAGGAAAAGGAGCTTCTCTATACACTGTTCACTTCCTTTGGAAAAATGGAACTGGTGGAGGAGCGGCTCATGGATGTGGTGGGAAGCGCCAGCGGCTGTTCCCCGGCTTATGTATACATGTTCATCGAGGCCCTGGCCGACGGCTGTGTGAAGAACGGCCTGCCCCGCCAGATGGCGTACCGGATGGCTGCCCAGGCAGTCCTTGGAAGTGCAAAAATGGTCCTGGAGACCGGAAAGCATCCCGGCGAGCTAAAGGATATGGTCTGCTCACCCGGCGGCACCACCATCGAGGGTGTGGCGGCCCTGGAGGAGGGAGGCTTCCGCAGCTCCATCATAAAGGCCTGCGACGCCAACTACGAGAAAAATAAGCGGTTAAAATAGGCGGGAGGAGAAAGCGGTTATGGAAAAAACGATCCGCCTGGAGCGGGAGCTGGCGTACACCGGGACGATCCTTAAGGTATACAGGGATACGGTGGTGGCTAATGGGATCCAGGAAACGTATGATTATATCCACCACGACGGGGCGGCAGCAGTGCTGCCGGTGACAAAGGATGGAAAGCTCTTAATGGTGCGCCAGTACAGGAACGCCCTGGACCGGTTTACCCTGGAGCTGCCGGCCGGAAAGGTGGATGCGCCGGACGAGCCCCGGATCGAATGTGCGTACCGGGAGCTGGAGGAGGAGACCGGGTTTAAAGCGGAGACCATGGAATACCTCATGACCATCAACACAACCGTGGCATTCTGCGACGAGGCCATCGATCTGTTTGTGGCCAGGGATCTGGTAAAGACAGAGCAGCACCTGGACGCAGACGAAAGCATCGATGTGGAGGAATGGGAAGTAAAGGACCTGCTGGAGCTGATCTACGGAGGAAAGCTCACCGACGGGAAGACGGTGGCTGCCATCATGGCATATGCCCAGCGGGAAGGGATCCGGTGAACGGATAAAAATGGAATAGACCGGACATGGCCGTCATATAGTGGGAACAAAAGAAGCCTGTACTGTATGGGGGATGCCATGGGAAATTTCGGAAACAGGAAGGACAGCTCAGGATTCTGGCTGTCCTTTTTTCTGCTCCTGGGAGCCGCCGCCGGGACGCTGTTCTGCAACTGGCCGGATTCCGGATGGAAGGAGGCGCTTAGGGATGCGGGGAGTGGGATGGTCACGGCAGCCATGCTGTTAAAGCTGGATTTCATGGGGCTGTTTTTTACGGTTTTAAGAAAACGGCTGGGGGAGGCCTTCTGCCTGATCCTGTTCTCCATGACGCCGACGGCTCCGTTTCTTTTTATGGGGACGGCGGCCTACCTGGGCTTTTCCACGGCGGTGACCGTCAGCGCCCTGACCATGGGGAGCGGGCTTTCCGGGATCTTCCGGTATCTGGCCCTGGTCTTTCCCCAGGCTGTGCCGTACATGGCTGTATTTTATGTGACGGCCTGGTGGATGGAGGAGGAGAAAAAGAAGATGACCGCGCCTGCGGCCCTGGCGCTGGTCCTGGCAGCGGTCCTGGGAGCGGCGGCGGAAAGCTTTGTGAATCCGTGGATAACTGCCTGGATCACCGGATGAACGGTGGAAAAATCTTTTTACAATATGTGGAAGGCCGCTGTCCGGGGAGCGCCACATGTTGGGCTTTTTATGGAAACCGCCTGGAAAGTGGGAGAAAAGGGGTAAAAATGTGTTTGATTTTATGGAAAAGTGAGACTATAATGAGGAAAACAGCCCGTTTTGGGCAGGATCGTGTATGAGAGAAGATCACGGGGGATCGTGCGGATTGAGATGAAAGAAGAGATCAGACGGTTCGCGGAGTATCTGGAGGCGGAAAAGCATGCTTCAGAAAATACCCGCGTTTCCTATCAGAGAGATTTAATGCAGATGGCGGCGTTCCTGGAAGGAATGGGGATCCGGGAGCTGTCCCGGGTCACAAGGACAGCGCTGAATTCCTATGTGCTGATGCTGGAAAAGGAAGGGAAGGCGGCGTCCACGGTGTCCAGGAACCTGGCATCCATGAAGGCGTTTTTCGGATACGAATTCAAGCGCGGGCGGATCAGAAAGGATCCGTCAGAATCCATCCATGCGCCCAGGATCGAAAAAAAGGCTCCGGTGATCCTGACCGTGGAGGAGGTGGACCGCCTGCTGGCCCAGCCGTCGGGGGATTCTGCCAAGGAGATCCGGGATAAGGCTATGCTGGAGCTCCTTTACGCCACCGGGATCCGCGTATCGGAGCTGATCCATCTGGAGCTTTCCGATGTGAATATGGCTGTGGGCTTCATTACCTGCCGGGACGAATATAAGGAGCGGGCCGTACCCTTCGGCCGCGTGGCCAAGGAGGCACTTTCAAGATATCTGGAAACAGCCCGCCCAGCTCTTGTAAAGGGCGGGGACGCGCCCTGGCTTTTCATCAACTGCAGCGGCGGCCTCATGAGCCGCCAGGGCTTCTGGAAGATCGTGAAATATTACGGGGAAAAGGCAGGGATCCAGGAGGACATCACGCCCCACACCCTGCGCCATTCCTTTGCGGCCCACCTGATCGGCGGCGGGGCCGATGTGAAGGCCGTCCAGACCATGATGGGCCATGCCGATCCCGCCACCACCCAGATGTACGCCGCCTATGCCGGACTCTGCGGGACAGACCCGGAAGCACATCACAGGAGATAGGAGATCCCCCTTCCCAGAGAACGCGCCGCTCTGTGAAGGGGGATCTTCTGGATGCATACCTGGCAGAAGAACTGGAAGAGGAATACTGGAAAACGCAGATACCGGATCAGGAGGAGGAAAGAGAATGACACGACAGGAACTGTTCGCCTGGTGCATGGACCAATACGGCACAGAGCCGGAGTATCCGTGGAAGGACAGAAACGCTGTCCTCCGTCACAAAGACAACAAAAAATGGTACGGAGTGATCCTGGAAACAGGAAAAAATAAACTGGGGATTCCGGGAGATGGAACCGCAGAGCTTCTGAACGTAAAATGCGACCCGGTTCTGGCCGCCTCCTGCCGCACCCAGCCCGGATTCTTCCCCGCCTGGCACATGAACAAAGAAAAATGGCTCAGCATCCTTTTAAACGAACCAGAGCTGGACACCGCTATAAAAAACCTCCTGGCCCTAAGCTTCGACCTGACCTCCCCCAGATCCAGACCCCAGCATTCAAAATAATCCCTCCAGAAGTTCCCAACCCATCCCCATCCCTCACTCCCCCATATCTTACCGCAGCCCGCACTTTATCAAAGCCCCCATGTCCTCCCAAAGCGATGCTTTCTTTGGGAGGATATGGGGGCGTCCCTCTTTGGGAGGATATGGGGGCGTCCCTATTTTACAGCTTCTCCAGAATACTCCTTGCCACCGACAGTCCGTTGGCGGAGGCCTGTTGGAGTCCGCGGGTCACAGACGCGCCGTCTCCGATGGCCCGGAGTCCCGGGATACTGGTCTCGAAATCCTTATTTACCACCACTTTATTGGAGTAGAATTTCACCTCCACGCCGTAAAGCAGGGTCTCGTCGCTGGCGATCCCGGGCGTTACCTTGTCCAGGGCCAGGAGCATTTCCTTGATGTCCACCATGATCCGGTGGGGCAGCACCAGGGACAGATCTCCAGGCACTGCGTCCTTTAAGGTGGGGATCAGATTGTTCCGGCAGAGCCGTTCCTCAGTGGTCCGGCGGCCCCGGAGGAAATCGCCGAAGGTCTGCACCAGGATCTTTCCGTCACACAGCATGTTGGAAAGCTGGGCCACATGCTTGCCGTATTCGATGGGCGTCTTAAAGGGCTTGGTGAAGTTTTTGGACACCAGAAGGGCAAAGTTGGTGTTGTGGGTCTTATATTCCTGGGACTTGTAGGCATGGCCGTTGACCACCGCCAGGCCGTTTTCGTAATACTCTGTGGCCACCTCTCCCGACGGATTGGTACAGAAGGTACGCACCTTATCGTCGAAGGTGGGGGTATAATACACCAGCTTGGCCTCATAGAGGTTTTGATTTAAAAACTCCATGACCTCGTCCCGGACCTCCACGCGGACGCCGATGTCCACGGTGCCGACCTTTGTCTCGATCCCGTGATCCCTGCACACATGGGAGAACCAGTCGGAGCCCTCGCGGCCAATGGCGGACACGATCTCCCTGGCGTAATACGTTTCTCCCTTATCGGTGATGATCCCTCTGGCACAGCCGTCCTCGATGAGGATATCCTGGACCATGGTATTAAATTCGATCCGTACCCCGCTGCTTAACAGGTGTTCCTGGAGGCGGGTGTAGATCTTATAGCCCTCTTCAGTGCCCAGATGACGGATGGGACATTCGATGAGCTTTAAGTTTGCCATGATGGCCCTCCGGCGGATCTCCTGGATCTCCTTCTGCTTATCGACGCCGTAGACCTTTGTGTCTGCCCCGAATTTCAGATAGATATCGTCGGATTCATGGATCAGCTCCAGGGCCTTGTCATATCCCAGGATATCCGGCAGGTTCCCGCCCACATCCGGAGACAGGGAGAGCTTTCCGTCAGAAAACGCGCCGGCTCCCGCAAATCCAGTGGTGATGCTGCATGGCCTGCACCCCACGCAGACCTTGGTGGTACGCTTGGGGCATACCCGCTTTTCAATGGGACGGCCCTTTTCCACCATGAGTATGTTTAAGGAAGGCCGCTCCTTTATGAGCTCGTAGGCGCAGAAGATGCCCGACGGCCCCGCGCCGATGATGATCACATCAAAATCTGTTCTGTTGTTCATAGAATACCCCCAATCATAAACTGGCCGCAGTCCGGGAACCGCAGCCAGTCTATTATACCATAAAATACGTCTGGGAACAATCGATCAGAACAGCACCGGCATTTTCAGCCAGCGGCCCCGCAGCAGGCGGATCAGGAACACGATGCCGCGGGTGATCAGCTCGGCAGTCATAGAGATCCATACGCCGGTGACGCCGAACCGATGGGTGAACACCAGAACCGTCATGACACGGACGCCCCACATGGTAAACAGGTTGATGAAGAACGGGGCCTTGCTGTCCCCGGCTCCCCGGAGCGCGCCGGTGGCGACGATGCTGACGGCAAACAGCGGTTCTGAGAAGGCTACGATCCGCAGAAGTCCGGCGCTGACCTCCGCTACCTCCGTGTCAGCTGTCAGGAGGCTGGTGAGGAAGGGCGCGAAGCCGAACATTAAGAGCGCCATGAAAAATACCAGGATGGAGCCTAAGATCGTGGTCCCGTAGGCGAACCGCTTTGCCATATCCAGCCGCCGGGCTCCGATGCTCTGGCCCACAAGGGCGGTGGCGGCAGAGGCGACGCCGAAGGCGGGAAGATAGCAGATGCTCTCAGTCTGGACAGCTACGTAGTTGGAGGCCACGGCCACGGTGCCCATTCCGGCCACCACAGAGGTCATGACGATCTGAGCCAGGGAAAGGGCCATGCGCTCCAGGGCAGTGGGCGTGGACAGGCGCAGCATGTTGTTCATGCACGGCTTTGTGAAGCGCCAGGTCTCGTTTCCCTGGAAGCGGAGCGGTCCCCTGCGGCAGATGATGCCCAGAAGAAGGGTCACGGCCACGCAGGCCTGGGCAAGTCCTGTGCCCAGAGCCGCGCCCTGGACGCCGAGGCCGGCTCCCCAGACGTGGAAGCCGCCGATGTCCCGGGACGGGTAAATGAAGATAAAGTTAAAGATCACGTCAAACACGCACATGCCCACGTTCATGATGCTGGGCAGCAGGATGTTTCCGCTGCACCGCAGGATGCTGGAGTACAGGGCGGAGGCCATGGAAAACGGGAAGAAGAAGGCCACCGTACAGAAGTAGGACCTGGCCGCCGGGGCGATCTCCGGATCAGAGCCCAAAAGCTCCGGCAGGACCTGCCCGATGCCGATGGCTGCTGCGGCCATGACCACACCGAACAAAACGTTAAACAGGATGGACTGGCACAGGACGTTCCGGCTGTCTCCGTCCCGTCCGGCTCCCAGGTACTGGGCGATCTGGACGGAAAAGCCCACGGCAATGGCGCTGGTCAGGCCGTTCATTAGCCAGATGGAGCTGGCTACCACGCCGATGGCCGCCGTGGCTCCCGGACCCAGGCTGCCCACCATGGCGGTGTCGATATAGCTCATGAGCGTCATGACCAGCTGTTCCAGGATCGCCGGAATGGAAAGGGCGATGATCAGCTGGGTCTGGCTTTTTAAGGAGATGGAGCGGCCGTCCCGCATGGCCTCGCTCATCTGAAGCATGTTCATAAAAGATACCCCCAATGTAAGAATTTAATAAAATACCCCATGCCCATAGTATACTGGAAAACGGCAGGAATTGGAAGAGGAGGAGCAAAGGATTTGGGACTTGTAAGTCATGGATAAAACTGATAGAATAGTAAAACCATAAATCATGGGATAAAGGAGAAAATATACCATATGTTTTTAATAGCAGGTCTCGGGAATCCGGGAAAGGAATATGAAAATACACGCCATAACGCCGGCTTCATGGTGCTGGACGCCCTGGCAGATAAGCTGGGAGCCGACATATCGGAGAAAAAGCACAAGGCCCTCTGCGGCAGGGCTGTGATCGGGGGGCAGAAGGTGATCCTTTTAAAGCCCCAGACGTATATGAATTCCAGCGGCGAGAGCATCCGGGCGGCTGCCGATTATTATAAGGTGGACCCGGAGGACATCCTGGTGGTCTATGACGATATCAGCCTGGCGCCGGGACAGCTGCGGATCCGGGCCAAGGGAAGCGCCGGAGGCCACAACGGGATCAAAAGCATCATCGCCCATCTGGGGACCCAGGAGTTCCCCAGAGTCCGGGTGGGCGTGGGGGAAAAGCCGCCCAGGATGGATCTGGCCGACTATGTGCTGGGCCATTTTTCCCAGGGCGAGAGAAAGATTATGGAGGACGCAGTAAAGGAAGCGGCCGACGCGGTCATGGAGGCAGTGGAGGAAGGGATCGACCATGCCATGAACAGCCATAACCGGAAGAAGGACGGCCAGGCGTAAAAGGATCGGGAGAGGAGAAGAATGGGAGAGATATTTGCAAATCCGCTGACGGAGCTGGCAGAATATGGAGACATGAAGCAGGATCTTATGAAAGGGAAAGGACCCGTCCAGATCTGCGGCGTCACCGATTCCCAGAAGGTCCATGTGATGTACCAGGTTTCGGAGGAGAAGGCCTGGAGGTTAGTTGTGACTCACGACGATACCAGGGCCAGGGAGCTTTACGATGACTTCAGCTATTTTGAAAAGAATACATGGCTGTATCCCGCCAGGGATCTTCTGTTTTACAGCTCCGATATCCATGGAAACCTTCTGACCAGACAGCGGATGCAGGTGTTTAAGCACCTGATGGAGGATGTTGGCGGGACCGTGGTGACCACGGTGGACGGCCTCATGGACCATCTTCTCCCTCTTTCCATGATGAAGGAGCGGCGGATCCTGGTGGAGTCCGGAGAGGTCCTGGATATCGGGGATATGAAGGAACGGCTCCGGGATCTGGGCTACGAGCGGACGGGCCAGGTGGACGGAATGGGCCAGTTTTCCATCCGAGGAGGAATCATTGATATTTTCCCTCTGACCGAGGAGCTTCCGGTGCGGATCGAGCTGTGGGGAGACGAGGTGGACTCCATCCGGTCCTTTGATCCGGAGAGCCAGAGATCCATTACCCAGATGGATTCGGTGCTGATCTATCCGGCGGCGGAGCTGACCTTAACAAAGGAGCAGATGGAAAACGGCACAGACCGGATCGAAAAGGAAGGGAAAAAGCAGGAAAAGGCCTTCCGGGAGGCAGGAAAGCCCGAGGAGGCCCACCGGATCAAGACTGCCGTGGGGGAACTGTGCGAGGCCTTAAGGGAGGGCTTTGACACCCACGCCCTGGACGGATATATCCGGTATTTCTGTAAGGAGACGGTGTCATTTCTGGAGTACATGAAGGAAGCGGCGGGAACGGACCGGACGGACGGAGCTCTCGCCGGAAACGGCGGCTCTGGGGAGCGCGCAGGCCTTGCCATATTTTTAGATGAGCCCCAGAGGCTTTTGGAAAAGGCCGGAGTGGTGGAAACTGAGTTCCGGGAGAGCATGAGCCACCGTCTGGAAAAGGGGTATCTGCTTCCGGGCCAGACGGATCTTTTATTTTCCGCAAAGGCTGTGCTGGCGGCGGCCCAGACGCCGGAGGCCATTTTTATGACGGGCCTGGACCAGCGGCTTCCGGGCATGGCCGTTAAAAAGAAATACAGCATCACGGGAAAAAATGTCAATTCCTACCAGAACGGCTTTGAGCTTCTGATCAAAGACCTGACCCGCTGGAAAAAGGAAGGCTACCGGGTGGTGCTCCTTTCGGCGTCCCGGACCAGGGCCAGCCGTCTGGCAGGGGATCTGAGAGAGTACGATCTGCGGGCCTTCTGCCCCGAGGATCCCAGCCGTCCGGTGAGCCCGGGGGAGATCCTGGTGACCTATGGAAAGCTCCATAAGGGCTTTGAATATCCGCTGATCAAATTTGTGGTCATTACGGAAGGCGACATGTTCGGAAACGAGCGCCGCCAGAAGAAAAGGAAAAAGTACAATTACGAGGGCAAGAAGATCAGCAGCTTTTCCGAGCTGTCCGTGGGAGACTATGTGGTCCATGAGAGCCATGGCCTGGGTATCTACCGGGGGATCGAAAAGATCGAGCAGGACCATGTGATCAAGGATTATATCAAGGTGGAGTATGCCGACGGCGGAAATCTCTATCTTCCGGCTACCCGCCTGGACGGGATCCAGAAGTACGCCGGAGCCGATGCGAAGACGCCGAAGCTCAATAAATTAGGCGGGGCCGAATGGGGAAAGACAAAGACCCGGGTACGCACGGCCGTGCGGGAGATCGCAAAGGAGCTGGTGGAGCTTTACGCCGCTCGCCAGGACGCCGAGGGCTTCGTTTACGGGGAGGACACGGTCTGGCAGAAGGAATTTGAAGAGATGTTCCCCTATGAGGAGACCGATGACCAGCTTTCCGCCATCGAGGACACAAAAAAGGACATGGAGAGCCGGAAGATCATGGACCGGCTGATCTGCGGCGATGTGGGCTACGGAAAGACCGAGATCGCTCTCCGGGCGGCCTTCAAGGCGGTCCAGGAGGGAAAGCAGGTGGTCTACCTGGTTCCCACCACCATCCTGGCCCAGCAGCACTACAATACCTTTATCCAGAGGATGAAGGACTTTCCGGTGCGGGTGGATCTGATGTCCCGGTTTAAGACCCCGGCGGATATCAAAAAGACGCTGGAGGGGCTGAAAAAGGGGTTTGTGGACATCGTCATCGGCACTCACCGGGTGCTCTCCAAGGACGTGCAGTTCAAGGACCTGGGCCTGCTCATCATCGACGAGGAGCAGCGGTTCGGCGTGGCCCACAAGGAAAAGATCAAGCAGCTGAAGCAGAACGTGGATGTGCTGACCCTGACTGCCACCCCCATTCCCAGGACTCTCCACATGAGCCTCATCGGGATCCGGGATATGAGCGTTTTAGAGGAGCCGCCCATGGAGCGTGTACCCATCCAGACGTATGTGATGGAGTATAACGACGAGATGGTCAGGGAGGCCATCCACCGGGAGCTGGCCCGGGGCGGTCAGGTATACTATGTATACAACAGAGTCAGCAATATCGATGAGATCGCAGGCCATGTGGCCTCTCTGGTGCCCGATGCCCAGGTGGCCTTTGCCCATGGGCAGATGAACGAGCGTCAGCTGGAGCGGATCATGCTGGATTTTGTCAACGGCGACATCGACGTTTTAGTATCCACCACCATCATCGAAACGGGGCTGGATATCCCCAATGCCAATACCATGATCATCCATGACGCGGACCGGCTGGGCCTTTCCCAGCTTTACCAGATCCGCGGGCGCATCGGCCGTTCCAACCGCACCTCCTTTGCGTTCCTCATGTACAAGCGGGACAAAATGCTGCGGGAGGAGGCGGAAAAGCGCCTCCAGGCCATCCGGGAATTCACGGAGCTGGGCTCCGGCATTAAGATCGCCATGCGGGATCTGGAGATCCGCGGGGCGGGGAACATCCTGGGAGCGGAGCAGCACGGCCACATGGAGGCCGTGGGGTATGATCTGTACTGCAAGATGTTAAATGAGGCCGTCCTGGCCCTTAAGGGAGAGACCACAGAGGAGGAGAGCTTCGAGACTGTGGTGGACTGCGACATCGACGCCTTTATCCCCGACGGATATATTAAGAATGAGTATCTGAAGCTGGATGTATACAAACGGATCTCGGCTATTGAGAACGAAGAGGAATACATGGACATGCAGGATGAGCTCATCGACCGGTTTGGAGATATCCCCGGACCGGTGGAAAATCTTCTGAAGGTGGCGGAGTTAAAGGCCGCAGCCCACCGGGCCTATGTGACCGAGGTGGCTGTCAACCGCCAGGAGATCCGTATGGAGCTGTATCCCAAGGCGAAGTTAGACGTTTCCGGTATTCCGGGACTCATCGGGGAATACAAGAACACCCTGCGGTTCGTCCAGGGAGAAAAGCCCATGATGTTCTACCAGGATAAGCGGAATAAGAATAAGGACTGCGGCCCCATGATGGAGAAGGCCAGGGAGATATTGGAACGGCTGGGGGGACTGGCAGGCCAGAGGGGGTGAACCCGGTATGAGAAAAAATGATATGTACTGGTTCCTGTTCCAGATCGTATGCGGGCTGTTCTGTCTTTTTTCATGGACACAGCCAGGCCAGGCAGCCCGGTATCTTTTACTGGGGCTCCTGCTTTTACGGATCACATTGTTTCTGCTGGTCTGGAAGAACGGAGACCGGGCGGTCCGATGGCTGGCGGGCCGGCACACGCCAGTGGGAGATCTGGAACTGAAGGAGCTTCGAGGGGAACTTTTTGATGTGTTCGTCCTTGCCGAATTTATGATCCTGGGAAACGCGGTTCCAAGACTGGCCGCCCATGGGCCGGAGTTTCGCCGCTATGATGCTCTTGCATGGTTTACCATAGCACTGGTGATCTATTACCTGGTAAATTCTCCGGGTCTGCGGCTTTTCTTAAAAGGGGGCTGGTTTTGGGGGATCCCGTGGATAAGCATTGCACTGCTCCTATTGGTGTATAAAAATTCTGGGATTTTTATCGCAGATGCCGGTGATCAAATGTTTGTCGTAATGGTGATCATGCACTTGGAACTGGTGGCCAGTACGCTGGTAAGGATGTATCTGAAGGGAAAAGAAAGAGATCTTAACGTGGGGCAGCTATGAAGCTGCCCCGTTTCCTTCCGCCGTAAATTCCACATATTCCCCGAAAAATTCATTTACATAAAAATTAGGATCGTTTTTCCGGCAGAGAGCATAAAATTTCCTTGGCAGATAAGGAAATGCAAAGCTCTTTTTTATTACATGGTCATACTTCCCGAGACGGATAAAATCGGGGATCATTCCGAATCCCAGGCCCGCGTTGACCATCATCATTTTCGTGTCATATGAGTTGACATGGATAATATCGCGGAAACGGAAAAAGGGCTTATAGTGATCAGAAATCTGGGAAATGCTGCCATCGTACATGGTGATAAGGACTTCGTTTTCCAGGTCAGAGGATGAGATTTTCTCCAGGGAGGCCAGCGGGGATTCCCGGCAGATAGCCAGCCTCCAATCATGCTCATAGATCATAGCAGCGTTAAAATATTCTTTCTGGATCCCGGCCAGGAACTGGTCACTGGTGATGATGACATCCAGAAGGTTCTGTTCAAAGCGCTTTAAAAGCTCCCGGTAGCTGTACTGGAGACAGGTGATCCGCAGGTCTGGATGATCAGAGACGTAAGTTCCCAGAAAGGGGCTCAAGAGCTCGCTTTCATAAATCCCCACGCCGATCTTCAGCGATCGGGTAAAGCCCTGGTGGATATTCTGGACCGTTTCAATGGAGGCATTATATGCCTCCAGAAGCCTCTGGGCCTGGATATAAAACTCCCGCCCGGCATCTGTAAGGACGACCGAATGATTATCACGGTAAAACAGGCGGACATTCAGCTCCTCTTCCAGACTGCTGATCTTCCGGCTCATGGAGGTCTGGGTAATATGCTCTTTATCGGCAGCCTTGGTGAAGTTCAGACATTCCGCCAGGCTGATAAAGCATTTCATATTTTCTAAGTTCATTTCATCTCTCCTTTGCGGACATTTGTTTTCTGCATAACGTGACACTTTTTCTTCATTTCACATTATGGATCCCCGATGCTAAAATTGTCTCAACAAAACCGGAAACGGAAAGGAGACTTAAGATTATGACAAATTATATCAGAGAAATGAGCGGAAAACAATATTTAAAGAGACTGGCCGAAAATCCAACGGTGATCATTCCCACCGGGGCCTGTGAGATCTACGGCCCGCAGCTTCCCATGGGCAGCGATCTGATCGCGGCAAAGCGGATCGCAGAGCTGGTGGCAGAAAAGACCGGCGCATTGATCGCGCCTACTATTGAAGCCGGAGAATCCTCAGCCCTGGCCTCCTTCCCCTGTACCTTTGCCATGCCGAGAAAGATCTTAGAGGACTGGCTGGATTTCCTGGTGGGAAAGCTCATTAAGGATGGCGCGAAGAATTTTGTGTTTATCACCGGTCATGCGGGAAACGTGGATACGGTAAATTACATTGGAAAAAAATATCTGAATGAACACGATATCCGGCTGGTGCAGATCGACTGGTGGAGGTTTACCAACGCCAACGGCAGCGATATTTTCCAGTACAGCGGGCAGATGGCCCACGGCCATGCCAGCGAATGCGGAACCTCTGTAATGCTGTATCTTTACCCGGAGCTGGTGGATATGGACGAGCTCTCCAGAGTGGAGCCGATCCCGGCAGGGGATTTTCCGGATTTCATTGGCTTTGGCCGGTTTACGGACAGGACGCCCAACGGGACCATCGGCGACGCAACGGCAGCTACCAGGGAAAAAGGGGAAAAGATCGTGACCCGGTGTGTGGACCGGATCGCGGCGTATATGGAGCAGAACTTCCGTTAAAAAAGAGAGGGGGATGGATGATATGACACTGACTACTGTATTGATCGACATTTCTGCCGTCAGCGTGCTTTTGTTCCTGGCGTTCCTGATCCGGCAGAAGATCCCGTTTTTTTATAAGTATTATATTCCCACATCTCTGATCGCAGGGATCCTTGGACTGCTTCTGGGTCCGCAGGTGCTGGGCCAGTTTTCACCGGTCCATCTTCAGTTCAGCGAGTGGATCTCCCAGTGGACCAACTTTCTGTTTGCATTTATTTTTGCCACTTCATTTTTGGGTACGTCCACAGGAAAGTTCGGGAGAGATGTGCTGTCTACCACCTGTGTGACTGGAGTGGTATTCATGGCCCAGGTGTTAGTGGGACTGGGGATCGCTTTCTTACTGTCCACGTTCATGGATAATGTGCCTTACGCCATGGGACTCCTTCCCGTATCCGGATTCTACGGCGGTCATGGTTCCGCCGGGATCATGGGCGGCTGCTTTGCCACTGAGGGCTGGGAGGAAGCCATGGGTATTGCCCTGACCTATGCCACCATCGGTATGTTCGTGGCCGTGATCGGCGGTATGTGGATCATCAACTGGGGAGCGAAAAAAGGCTATACCAGACAGAAAATGGACAGCAGCTATGTGGAGAAAAAGGATATAACCGGTATTCTTCCTGCGGAGCAGAGAAAGCCGGCAGCGATGGGAATCTCAAATCCGTCCGTGATCGATCCCATGGCGTTCCAGATGATGATCGTCGGTACGATCATCGCGGTCTCCCATTTTCTTCGGGAAGCGATCATTAAAGTGTTCCCATTCTGGGAGCGGATCCCGCTTTATACCATGTGCCTCATCATGGGAGCCATCATTGGAGTGGCGATCAGCAAGACGAAGTATAACCAGTATATTGACCGGGGAAGTATGAAGCGGATCTCTGGCGTGGCTCTGGAATACGCCATTGCCATGAATGTGGCAACTATAAAATTGAGCGTGCTGGCTTCCTATCTTGTTCCGATCCTTCTGACATCGGCTGCAATTACGGCAGTAACGGCTGTGATCTGTATCGTACTGGCCAAAAAGTGGTATGGAAAAGACTGGTTTGAAATGGCCATGGGCGCATATGGTCAGTGTACCGGAAGCCTGGCGACAGGACTTCTTCTGATCAAGGTCCTGGACCCCAATGGCGATACTCTGGCAGCAGAGAGCGTTTCCGGATCCAGCACCCTCGGTTCCTTCTGGCAGCAGCCCTATAATACCATTGGACCCATGATGATCCTGGCAAGCCCTGTACTGGTCACTCTGGGAACGGCTGGTTTTCTGGCAGCTTTCCTAGCAGCCGGCACCCTGCTGTTTGGAAGAACGGTAAAAAAGTCGTAGAAAAGGATGGAAAGCATGAGCAATATACGGAAAATGGCGGAGCAGTATTTTGAGGATGCCGTAGAGCTCCGCAGAAGGATCCATCAGCAGCCGGAGCTTTCGATGGAGGAAAAGGAGACCTCGGCACTGGTAAGAGAAAAGCTTCGGGAATACGGGATATCCATTGCAGAGCTGCCTCTGGAGACTGGAGTTATAGGTGTTTTAGCGGGGGAACGGCCTGGCAGAACGATCCTTCTGCGGGCAGATATGGACGCTCTTCCGGTGGAGGAGCGGTCTGGCCTTCCCTTTGCATCGGAGAAGAAGGGAGTCTGCCATAGCTGCGGCCATGATATCCATACAGCTGCCCTTCTCCTGGCTGCCCGGATCCTGGGAGGGATAAAGAAGGATTTAGCAGGCACAGTATTATTTCTGTTCCAGCCGGCAGAAGAGAAGTTGAACGGTTCCCAGTCGGTGATCGACAGCGGGCTGTTTGAAAAATACCAACCTGACTTCGCCGTGGGACTTCATTGCTGGCCGGATCTCCCGGCCGGAACCGTTGGAGTAAGGAGCGGTTCTTTTATGGCCTCTTCAGACAGCGTGTCCCTGACGGTAAAGGGAAGGGGAGGACATGGAGCCCATCCACATAAAAGTGTCGATCCTATTACAGCGGCCGCTTATATCCTGGCAGAGCTGCAGACGGTGGTTTCCAGATCTGTGGCTCCCCTGGAAGCAGCGGTGCTGACCATGGGAAGGATCGAAGGAGGAACAGCAGCCAATGTGATCCCGGATACGGTCACCATGGAAGGAACAGTACGGACCGTAAGCCGTGAGACCAGGGCATTGATGGAGGAGAAGATCCGGCAGATCGCCTGTCATGGAGCAGAGGCCCTGGGGGCTTCCTGTGAGGTGGAATATAAAAGGGGAGTTCCGGCGGTGATCTGTGATCCGGCAGTTGTGGAGCGGATCCGGAAGGCGGCAGCGGAAGAGCTGGGAAGCGAAAACGTCGTGACCCTGGAAACGCCGTCCATGGGATCGGAGGATTTTGCCCGCTATCTGGAACTTGTTCCCGGAGCCATGTTCCGCATCGGGACAGCCAGTGAGGATCCGGCGACCCGTCTGCCTCTCCATAACGGAGGGATCCGGTTTGACGAGCGGGCAGTCCTGGCCGGGGCTGTGACCTTTGGAAGGCTCGCCGCAGAATATTTAAGATAATATATCTTGACAAACCCTCCCGCCCTCCCTATAATGTGGCTTATAGCCGGTGACGGCTGAAAACCAAACAGGTATCAGCAATGAAGAGAACCAGTAACGGTCCACAGGATCCGCACAGAGAGCTGCCGGAGGGTGAGAGGCGCGCGGGATCGGAGCCGTGAATACATCTCGGAGCTTCGCACCGAACCGCGAAAGCCTGCCTGGAATCCCGGAGCATGTCTGGGAGGAAGAGCGGCAGTCCGTTCAGTAGGCTGCGACGGAGGGGCCCACGTTAAAGGGCCGGAGTCCTGTAAGGAGACTTCATAAGCCGTATAATGTGAGTTATGCGGGAACATTAGGTGGTAACACGAGCCGTTGGCCTCGTCCTTTTGAAACAGAAGGGCGGGGCTTTTTTGTTTTCACGGCGTTTCTGGGATTGGGATCCAGGGGCGCTTCATTTCTGCCCCTTCTGTGCGGAAATCGGCCAACGAAACAGAATACAGAGATCACAGAAAAAGGAGAATGAGAAGATGGGAGTTTACGAGGAATTACAGGCAAGAGGCCTGATCGCCCAGGTGACAAATGAGGAAGAGATCCGGAAAATGGTAAATGAGGGAAAGGCCGTATTCTACATTGGCTTCGACCCCACTGCCGACAGCCTGCATGTGGGCCATTTCATGGCTCTCTGCTTAATGAAGCGTTTACAGATGGCAGGCAATAAGCCTATCGCCCTGATCGGCGGCGGCACCGGAATGGTGGGAGATCCCTCCGGCAGAAGCGATATGCGCCAGATGATGACCGTGGAGACCATCCAGCACAACTGCGACTGCTTTAAAAAGCAGATGAGCCGTTTCATCGACTTTTCCGACGGAAAGGCCATGATGGTAAACAATGCGGAATGGCTCCTGGATCTGAACTACGTTGATTTCTTAAGAGAGATCGGACCGCATTTCTCTGTAAACCGTATGCTGACCGCCGAGTGCTACAAGCAGAGAATGGAAAAGGGCTTAAGCTTCCTGGAGTTCAACTACATGCTGATGCAGAGCTACGATTTCTACGAGCTGTTCCAGAGATACGGCTGCAACATGCAGTTCGGCGGCGACGACCAGTGGAGCAATATGTTAGGCGGCACGGAGCTGATCCGCAGAAAGCTGGGCAAGGACGCCCATGCCATGACCATCACCCTGCTGTTAAACTCCGAGGGCAAGAAGATGGGCAAGACCCAGTCCGGAGCTGTATGGCTGGATCCCAACAAGACCTCTCCCTTCGATTTCTACCAGTACTGGAGAAACATCGCCGACGCCGACGTGCTGAAATGCCTGCGGATGCTCACTTTCCTGCCCCTGGAGCAGATCGACGAGATGGACAAGTGGGAGGGCAGCCAGTTGAATACGGCCAAGGAGATCCTGGCCTACGAGCTGACCAACCTGGTACACGGCGAGGAGGAGGCGAAGAAAGCCCAGGAGGCCGCGAGAGCCCTGTTTGGCGGTGCCGGGGATTCCGCCAATATGCCCTGTCTTGAGCTGACGGACGGGGACTTTGAGAACGGAACCATCGGCCTTCTGACCATCCTTCAGAAATCCGGCCTGTGCGCCTCCCGCTCCGACGCCAGAAGAAACGTGGAGCAGGGCGGAGTGTCCGTGGACGGAACTCAGGTCAAGGACGTCAAGGCGGAGTTTACCAAGGACCAGATCGGAAAGGAAGGCGTCATCGTCAAGAGAGGCAAGAAAAACTTCATGAAGGTTATGGTGAAATAAGAGCCGGAAAGAAAAAATCAGAAAAGAAAAGATCAGAAAAGAGAGGCGCGGGCTGCGAAGAAATGCAGTCCGCGCCGTTTTTGTGCCATATAGTGAACAGGCGATTCCCTATTATATATAGAAGAATCCCGTCAGGACAGAGACCCGTCCGCCGCCGGGGTGAAGGTTCTCGGCCCGGTGAGCATACTGCCGTCCTCCTGCATATAGTAGGTCTTTCCCTCTACCTGGACGAACCCACGCTCCATCCGTCCCGTCTCCAGGTTCAGGAAATACCATTTCCCGCCGTCCTCCACCCAGCCTTTTGCCAGGGTGCCGTCCGGATTGTAGTAGAGCCACTGGGCGCTGGCGGTGCCGGCCTCGCCGCTCTCCAGCACCCATCCCGTCTGGATGTGGGGCTGTACCGTATCCTCACTGCCACTCTCCTCCGGGCCGTAGGGCTGAAACATCATAATCCGGGAGGCGGTGGTGCCGTCTGACCATACAAGGCAGCGGGCGCCGGGATAGAGGTTTTCCAGGTAGAGCATATTCCGGGTGAGATAGGGGGAGATGGGGCAGTCAGAGGGAACCTGGAATACCAGTCCGTCTGCCGCGGTCAGCTGATAGCCGCCGTCTGCCGCCTCAAAGGACTTTACTTCAATGTAGTCCGGCACCCGGTAATCCGCGGGAATCTGGGTTAAAATCACGTCCGCCGTGGTCTGGGGCGGCAGGCTTAAGGTCATAACGGGACTTAAGTAGGCGTAAACCGTTTCTCCGGAGGTAAGCTGGTCCGCTGCCACAGGCATTCCGCTCGCGGCGTTTAAGATCTTTGTGTCCTCGGACAGGTGGATCACCACCTCTCCGGTGTAGGACTGCTGGCTCTGGTTGTCAATAGTGAGCTGATTCTCGGAATTTACCGTAACCGGTCCCCAGATCCGCAGCTCCGATAAAGGGTCTGCCATCGCCGGAACGGCGCTCATGGCAGATACCGCGGCTGCCGCGCAGAGGGCAGCTAACATACGTTTTTTATGGAATTTCATAGATGCGTTCCTCCTGATTGTTTGATAGGTTTATTATAGCAGAGAGGAGGAAAAGAAAATAGTGTCAGAAGGCTTAAGAATTCTTACTTTTTACTGTGAAAGCCCCGGATGGCGGCGATATAGATGGGCGTGCTCGCACGCACAGATATATCGGCATCAGACGGGCAGGGCCGTATGAGAAAGTAGGGCGGCAGCCCGAATTTCGAATACTTCCGCTTTTTCCGTTCAGCAGGCGCTTTCTTCCAGGGGCGCGTTCAGTTTTTCCGCCCCGGCCACCGCGAACCGGCCGTCTCGGATCACCGGCCGTCTGGTGCCGTCCGGCGCCACTGCCGCGATGTCCCCCAGCTCCTTATAGGGGATGGTGATGTCCGTGTGGCAGTTAAAATAAGCCCTGGAAATCTCCGTTTTCCGCAGAAGGGAGCGCTCGTTGTCCCTGGCGATGATTTCCTTGCCGTTGGGATTATAGACGGGGCTGTCCTCCGACCAGCTGTAGCAGGTGTCCCCCACGGCGAAATGGGGGCCCATCTTCTCCGCGATGAGGATGGGCAGCTTTTCCGTGATGCCCAGTCTCTCCGCCGCCCGGTAGGCCACCGTGTTGGTGCCGATGGCAAACTCTCCCATGGGCAGGCTGTCGTGATTCTTTAAGATCACCTGCCGCACCAGCCGCCTGCCCGCCTCCGGATCCGGGAAATTGGCGCAGGAATAGTCTGTCACCATCCCGTCCTCAAACCGCAGCCGCAGGTCCCGGAACTGGAAATCGCCGATATACACATTTCCCACGTGGAGCAACCCTTCCGTTCCTTTCAGTACCGGGGAGGTAAACACCTCGCCCACGGGGATGTTCACATCCGCCACGCAGTTCTCAAAATTTGTCTCCCGTTCTCTGTCCTTCAGGGGATGGAGGGAGATCCGCAGCCTGGTGTCATTTCCCTCGCCTCCCGTCACCTCCACGTACTCCGCCTCGTCCAGCACGTCGATGAGGGCCTGCTGCATGGTCTTGTACTCCTCGTAATCCAGGGTGTTGATACGGATGGTCTCCTGGAAAATCTCCTCATACCTCTCCCCGATCTCCGGCACCGGGAAGGCGATGATGGTAAAGCTGGTCTCGTCCCCCGGCACGTAGGCCTGGGCGATCTGGGCGGCCTCCGCCGCTGCCTCCCTAGCCAGTTTCTCCTGTTTGTCCGTTAAGGACGGACATTCCGCCTTGTTCTCCGGCTCAAAGCCCTCCTGGCCGAAGGTCTCTACCACCGCCGGACCGGCGTAGGCCGCCGCCTCCTTCTTATATTTCTCGTAGGCCACCTTTAACACCGCCGTTTTCCGGTCCTTGAAGGCCTTGTCCAGGTAGAGGGCGTTGTCGTAGCGGTGGTCGTAGTCGTACTGGCGGTTGGGGCTTGTGGCAAAATAGCCTGCTTTTCTCCCGGCGCTTTTGTTCACGGAATGAACCGCCGCCCGGTAGATGATGGGCTCTAAGCCCATGGCCCGGAAATTCTCCACCGCCATGCGGATCATCCGCTCAAAGCCCAGCTCGTAGCGGATCACCACCGTGCTTTTTCTTGACAGATCCCGGCGCATCACCTCAAAGCCCTTGCGGTAGCCTTCTGTGTAGGTGTCCGCCATCAGCCGCACCGTTTCCTCCGGCAGGCCGTTTAAAAAGGCGGCGGTGCGCAGCTCCCCTTCGGAAATGTACTCCCCGAACCGGTACAGATACCGTAAGTCTGAAAGGTCTGCCTTCATAATGATGTCTTTTGCGAAAGCCAGGGACGGATCCAGGCATTCCCGCACCCGGTACTCCACCGTCCGGTCGCAGTAATCGCTCACATACCAGTAGAGCGCGTCCCGCACCTGGTCCACCAAGGGGAGGTAGGCCGTCTCCGCCCCGTCCTCTCCCGTCTCCCCAGGCAGGGCCGCCCCGTCGGCGTTTGCCATGGTAAAGAGGTTGTACACTTCGATGAAGGTTTCCTGGAGAATGGCCATGTCCTCCAGACGGTCCTCAAAGGCGTATACGATCTCCCCCCGCAGCTCGCTGTAGAGGAAGGATAGGAGCTGGCCGTAGCCCTCTCCCAGGCATTTCACCGCATAGGCAGGATTTCCGTAGCTCTCCCCGTAATGCTCCGGCAAAATGTCACGGTACAGCCGCTCATTTCTCTCCCGGCACTCCTCCAGGGACAGCTCCCGCCCCGCCTTTAGCTCCTCATAGACCTCCCCCACCGTCAGCAGAAAGTCCGCCGTTTTCCGAAAATAACCGGCAAAGGAGGACGCCACAGCCTCCTCCTCTCTGATCTCCCGGATCCTCTCCATGGAGAGGCTATACCTCTCCTTTACGATTTCCGTATGTTCCATATCTTCCATCCTTTCCGGCCTTTCATCCCTTCAGCCCAATGATCACCATGCACACCCAGAACACCGCCCAGAGCCCGCTCACCGCCAGGCTCACCCGGGCCATCAGATAGTTCCGGTTTCTCTCCAGAAATGCCAGCCAGCCGTACCACAGGCTCACCAGGGAAAACAGCAGGCTGGAAAAGCCGATGGCCCCCACATTTAAACCCGCTGTCCCGTTTCCGTGGACCGCCAGGTACACGCCTACGCCGCCGAAAGCCGTGGCTCCCAGGGCCAGGATCAGGGCCATTTTCCCCCGCCTCGCCAGGGGTTTTCGGATGTAGGAGATTTTAGTGGGTCCTTTTTCCATTCATTCTCCTCCTTCTGTATTTCTGCACGATCCGGTAGGTCACAAAGCCCATGGCGCCGCCGATGGTATTTAACAGAATATCGTCCACGTCAAAGCTCCCCACCCGCATCACCAGCTGGGTCACCTCGATGCAGAGGCTGAAACAAAAGCCAAAGAGCACTGTGTTGTACCACTTGCGGCTCCGCCTGCTGATAATGGGCAGGAAAAAGCCAAAGGGCATGAACCCCACCATATTTCCTACTATATTTAAAAGAAACGCCTTCATCCCCAGCTGCTCCCGGTAGATGATAAACCTCTTGATTTCTCTGAATAAAACAAGATTGTAGTGATATTCCTGCCTCACATCCGGCCGGTCAAAGGATTCCGCGAAAAACATGAAGTAGACGACCAGGGTCATGTAGACAATAAAAAGCACCCATCCCAATTTCTGCTTTTTTGTCGTATTCCGAATCATATGCACACTCCAACATGATTGTCCTTTTTTCAGGGAAATCAGGCGCTGGAACGCCAGCGCCTTCTCCCCCGCGTCTGCCCAGAGGGCAAAACAGGGGGCGGACCATACACCCGCCCCCGTTCTCAAAAGAGATCTGCCTAAAAGGTGATCTCTGACTTTCTTTTCAAGAGCACGGCGCCGCTCACAATCGCCATCACGCCCACGGCCACGCCGGCTGTGAGGATGACGGAGCCGATCACGATATTTAACACGCCCGTGTTCCGCATCGTCTTGTAGACTTTTTCCATACTCTCACTCCTATTTTGCGCCGTACTGCTCATAGTATGCGTCGATGGCCGCCTTCAGGGTGTCGTCGATCACCACTCTGCCCTTGTACTCCCGGTTGTAGAGATGCTCTACCACATCGGCCATGGTCACGATGGCGGTGGTCTTAAAGCCAAACTGCTCCTCGATCTCCTTCAGAGCGGACTTTTCGCCCTGTCCTCTCTCCATACGGTCCACGCTCACCACCAGTCCCAGCACATCCACATCGCCCTGGGCTTTGAGGATCGGCAGGGTCTCATGGATGGAAGTTCCCGCCGTGGTCACGTCCTCGATGATCACCACCTTGTCCCCGTCCTGGATGGGGCCGCCTAACAGAATGCCCTTGTCGCCGTGGTCCTTCACCTCTTTGCGGTTGGAGCAGTAGCGGATGTCCGCGCCGTAGTGCTCACTGAGGGCCATGCTGGCCGCCACAGACAGCGGGATTCCCTTGTAGGCCGGTCCGAACAGCACGTCAAACTCCGTGCCGAAGGTGCTCTGAATGGCCTTGGCGTAATACTCGCCCAGCTTGCGCAGCTGCGCTCCCGTGCGGTAAAAGCCGGTGTTTACAAAAAACGGAGTCTTTCTGCCGCTCTTGGTCACGAAATCGCCGAACCGCAGAACCTCGCAGTCGATCATGAACTCAATAAATTCCTGCTTATAACTTTCCATATCCTAAAAACCTCCTGTACTTGCGGGCTTTCTTTCACCCATTCCTCTGACGCTCAGATTTTCTTTTTGATTTTACCATAAAGTGGTGGTGTTTTCAATGGGTTCGCTGGCATTCCTCACGACAAACGCATGAATGTGTTCTTCAACCAAACCCCGTTTTTATCCCCAATTTTACAGATTTATGATCTGCTCCAAATGTTTTTCGGGGTTTGTTCCGATTGCATACCGTTTCTTTTTCATGCTTAATGGTTTATTCCCTA